>Ga0208132_1000962_pt1 | contig 13019 bp, 14 predicted proteins | sample ETNtaG_16_FD_185785 | JGI IMG/M metagenome (GOLD analysis project Ga0208132, IMG submission 185785) | Marine microbial and viral communities from oxygen minimum zone, Eastern Pacific Ocean - ETNP201406SV199 (SPAdes) (version 2) | ecosystem: Environmental > Aquatic > Marine > Oceanic ... | reverse complement strand
TTTATTTGGGCTGTTGGCCTATTGGGCCAAATATAATTAGCATTATCACAATGAACATAATATTGATTTATTAGTTATGATTGCGTTTGGGGTTCTTTCTCTGTACCAGTTATTTCTTCTTTCCATGAGCTTGATGAAAAAAATAGCACTACCTATAGCGGTTGCAAATGCCCATCCTTTTGTTAAAGAACATGCGCTCCTTGTGACAGAAAATATTGGTGGAAATGGAGCAGTTAGAGAAGTATGTGATAGCCTATTAAGGGCTCAAAATAAATATGACGAACTAATGCTGTCATTCCTCAAGTGACAAAATTTCAATCTCTATGTTATAAAGCGCTAGTGAAGGTTCCTAGTGGAAAAGTTACTACCTATAGTGGCCTTGCTGCTATGATTGGGCGACCTAAAGCGCACCGCGCTGTCGGTACTGCAATGAACAAAAACCCCTTTGCGCCAGAAGTTCCTTGTCATAGAGTAGTGAAATCAAATGGTGATTTAGGTGGCTTTGGAGGCGGATCTAAACTCAAAATAAAACGCCTTCAAGAAGAAGGCGTTAAAGTTCATAATAACAAAATTGTCAACTTTCAGTCGACACTTTATAAGATGGATGCAGACTAATACTTATTTAATTTTCATCTAACCAATCATTTAAAGTTTTAGAGAATATTCTGCTACAAAACAAAAAACATAGAAATCGACCTGTAAATAAGATTGTGTAGTAATTTTGTTATAGCATCTTAATTAACATTAATGTATAATTGTGGTCATACCAATTTACCAATTTAATTAAAAGAGGTAGAATAGGATTTACTAAATGTGTGATAAACTACAGATTCGATTAAAGAACAACGTTTTTTCTCTCCCTTTGTTTTATTGTTCTGATAGGTTTTCACTTATTTAATACTCAAATATTTGAGTATTGGAACTGTATTATTTTGAGGAGAATATAGTATGTTTCAAGTAAGAATACATGGAAGAGGAGGACAAGGTGTAGTTTCAGCTGCGGAAATCTTATCTGTAGCCGCTTTCATTGAAGGCAAGCACTCGCAAGCTGTCCCAAGTTTTGGCTCTGAACGTATGGGGGCTCCGGTAGTCGCTTTTTGCCGCATTGATGATAAGACGATAAAGCTACGCGAGCCTATTTTGGAGCCAGACGCCCTAATTGTTCAAGACCCAACACTCTTTAGTGCTATCGATGTATTTGCGGGACTATCTGAAAATGGCTATCTATTAATAAACAGTAAACGCTCAATTGAGGAGCTAGGTATTGCTGATGCCATACACTTGCCGGAAGATAAAGTGCGCCTAGTCCCGGCCACTGAGATTGCTCTTAAATATATTAAAAGGCCGCTTCCCAACGCTGTTCTGTTGGGTGCTCTCGCTGCAGTTACTGGTGTAATTAAGATTGATTCTGTTACTGAAGCTATTGCCTCAAAATTTCCAGGAAAAATAGGAGATGTCAATATACAGGCTGCTAAAGCCGCTTATGAATTGCTCTCACATAATAATCAAGAGGAATTAACATGTTAAGACAAATTGAAGGCTCTCACGGTGTTGCTGAAGCGGTGGCGTTGTGTCGCCCAGAAGTTATTTGCGCTTACCCCATTACCCCACAAACTCATATTGTCGAAGATCTTGGAAGCATAGTAAAAAGCGGCAAACTAACAAACTGTGAATACATCAATGTTGAATCAGAATTTGCTGCTCTTTCTGTGGGCATTGGTTCCTCAGCTGCTGGCGCTAGAACTTACACTGCAACCGCAAGCCAGGGGTTACTTTTCATGGCGGAAGCTGTGTATAACGCATCTGGTTTGGGTCTACCTATTGTAATGACTGTAGGTAATCGCTCCATTGGTGCGCCAATCAATATATGGAATGACCAAACTGACTCTATGTCTATGCGTGACGCTGGCTGGATTCAGTTGTTTGTTGAAGACAACCAGCAAGCAGTAGACATACACATTCAAGCATTTAGAATTGCTGAAGCTTTAAGCATACCAGTAATGGTCTGCATGGATGGCTTTATACTTACTCACGCCATTGAAGGCATTGATGTGCCTGATCAGAAGCAAGTTGATAAATTTTTACCTCCATTTGTCCCTCGTCAAATTCTTGACCCTGAGGCTCCAATATCTATTGGAGCCATGGTTGGACCAGAGGCTTTCACAGAGGTTCGCTATATTGCTCACAAAAAACAGAAAGAGGTTTTAAAACTAATCCCTCAAATTAATAAAGAGTTCAAGAAAATCTTTGGCAGAGATTCTGGTGGCCTAATCTCGACCTCTAATACAAAGAATGCTGACACTATCATTGTTACTCTTGGCTCTGTAATCGGCACTATAGAAGAGACGCTTGATGAGCAAGATGAGAAAATTGGATCTTTAACGATACGCTCCTTCCGTCCATTCCCTCTTGAGGAAATTCGTTCAGCATTACAAAATGCGAAAAGAGTGGTTGTATTTGAAAAGTGCTTTGCGGTTGGTATTGGCGGAATCGTGGCAAATAATGTACGTATGGCAATGAGCGGCACAAATATTCCAGTCTATGAAGTGATCGGAGGACTTGGCGGCCGCCCAATAATACGTAAGTCATTGCACAAACTTTTTAAAGAAGCAGTCAACGATAAGCTTGAAGTTGTTACCTTTTTGGATTTAAAAAAGGATGTCGTTGATCGTGAGCTTGAACGTGAAAAACAGTTAATTCAATCAGGCTCTGTCGCTGAAAACGTACTTCGTGATGGTGGCGTTGTAAATGCTGCCAAAACTACTTAACGGGAGAAGAATATTGTCACATCAACAAGTTAAATTTTATCAAACCGGAACATTGACCGTAGGCAACCGTCTTCTTGACGCAGAAGAGCGAACGGTCCAAGCTACTATTGACCGCTCAAACTCTCTTGACTCTGGTCATCGAGCATGCCAGGGTTGTGGAGAAGCTCTGGGCGCACGTTATGCTATTGACTCTGCAATGAGGGCGACCAATAACAAACTAATTGCCGCCAACTCAACAGGATGTTTGGAAGTGTTCACCACTCCATATCCCGAATCATCCTGGACAATGCCATGGATACATTCACTTTTTGGTAATGCTGCTGCTATCGGAACAGGGGTAGCTGCTGCTTTGAAAGTCAAGGGCAAGGAAGATATTCGAGTTGTCGCCCAGGGCGGTGATGGCGGAACCACAGACATCGGTTTTGGCTGCCTTTCAGGTATGTTCGAACGTAACGATGACGTGTTGTTTTTATGTTACGACAACCAAGGATATATGAATACTGGAGTGCAGCGCTCCTCTGCCACTCCAGGAGGTGCCCGCACTGCTACCACGATGCCTGTAGGACCTGAACCAGGAGCGGATTTTGATAAGGGTAAAAATGTCCCTTTAATTGCCATGGCTCACGAGATTCCTTATGTTGCAACAGCAAGTATAGATCGTCTCCATGACCTTGAGGCAAAAGTAACAAAGGCAATGAGTATACGCGGAGCTAGATATATTCAAATTTTTGTTCCCTGTCCTCTAGGCTGGGGCTCAGCTCCTGCACAAACAGTTAATCTTGCACGTATGGCAGTAGAATCAGGAATTTGGCCGCTTTTTGAAGGAGAGAATGGCGAAATTACTTCAGTCACAAAGATTCGAAAAAAAGTTCCCGTAGAGGAGTATTTAAAACCTCAGCGTCGTTTTGCTCATGTAGTAAAAAATCCTGAGACGTTAAGCACTGTACAAGAAATTGCTGATCGCAATATTCGTAAATTTGGGCTACTTGAAGAGCAGGGGTGAAATCAATGAATAACACTAAACCATACGCAATTACGCTTGATGTTGGAGGAAGTCTACTAAACAAAACTGGATCTTGGCGCACCGAACGCCCTGTTTATTTGGATCGCTTGCCACCATGCAACAACACCTGCCCTGCTGGTGAAAACATTCAGCAATGGCTCTACCACGCTGAGAATGGTGAATACAAGGAAGCATGGTTGGAAATTATGAAAAACAATCCTTTTCCAGCTGTTATGGGACGTGTCTGCTATCACAGTTGTGAAGATGCCTGTAATCGTGTACACCTTGACGACCCGGTTGGCATTAACTCTGTAGAACGTTTTCTTGGAGATCAGGCTTTAATCAATAGATGGAAGGTTGAACCTGGAAAGTCTAGTGGCAAAAAAATAATGATTGTTGGTGCCGGCATGGCTGGTCTTGCTTGTGCTTATCATCTTAGACTATTTGGACATGACGTAACAATTTTTGAATCTTCATCTAAATCTGGTGGGATGGTGCGTTATGGCATTCCCAAGTATCGTATGCCTAATGAAAAACTCAATGCCGAGATTCACCGCATACAAGACATGGGCGTAACAATTGAGCTCAACACTAAGATAGATGACGTTATTGCCACAAAAGAAAAATATGGTTTTGACGCTGTCTTCCTATCTATCGGTGCACAAAATGGCAACCTAATTGATATAAAGTCAGATCAATCTATACCATCCCTTATCGCTATTGAAATTTTACGCGGAATAGAGGACGATATAGCTACCGGCTTGCACGGGCATGTTGTAGTTTACGGCGGGGGCAACACAGCACTTGACGTAGCAAGATCAGCTATACGTATGGGTGCGAAAAGCGTTAAGGTGGTTGTACGCAAGAGCCAAGATAAAATGCCTGCTCACTATGAAGAAATAAATGAAGCGCTCGAAGAAGGGGTGGAAGTTGTTCCTTTGCGTAGCATTAGTGAGATTAAAAAAGGCCAACTGATACTGGAAAAAATGAAAGCTTCTGATGGCAAGAGACCAAAAGCTACAGGCAAGTTTGAGTCTATAGAGGCGAGCGTTATTGTTCAAGCATTAGGACAAAACGTTGATGAATCATTTCTTGATAATTTAACTGATCTTAAACTTGAAGATGGAGTATTAGAGGTTGATGCCCATATGATGAGTGCTATTGAAGGGGTTTTTGCTGGAGGCGATATGGTCCCGTCCGAGCGCAATGTAACGGTCGCTATTGGTCATGGCAAAAAGGCCGCCAGAAATATTGATCAGTGGCTGCAAGGAAAATTTCAAAAGCCATCCAAAAAACACGAAATAGCAGATCACTCTATGATGAATACTTGGTACTATAGCGATGCACCAAGAACCATAAGACCAATGCTTGATGCAGTCAGGCGACAGTCTGGATTTGCCGAGGTTGTCGGCGACCTTGACGAGACAAACGCAGCTTTTGAAGCTAGACGCTGTATGTCTTGCGGGAACTGTTTTGAGTGTGATAATTGCTATGGTGTATGCCCAGACAATGCTGTAATTAAATTAGGTGCCGGCAAACGTTTTGAGTTTAAATATGACTACTGCAAGGGTTGTGCTTTGTGTGCCACTGAATGCCCTTGTGGCGCAATTAAGATGGAGCCGGAATTGATATAGGGCTGGCTCACTTATTTTAACTTTGAATACTATCAGTAAAACTAATCAAAATAATGTTGCACTGCACAACTTTAATCGGTAAAATACAAACTCTGATTAATTCAACAACTTTAACATAGGATAAAAATTATGACACCAACTGACAGTGATTGGAAAGGAGATTGGCTTAAAACTCAGCAACAATTTTGGCAATCATGGGCAAATATGGTGGGGCAATCTGGATCAAATCCCACAACCATAGGTTCTAATCCTTTTTCTCCGAACATGGGGTCTAATCCTTTTTCTCCGAACATGGGGTCTAATCCTTTTTCCCCTGACTGGTCACAGACCCTCGACCAGTGGTGGCGATTAGTGTCTCCACAGGCCTCAGATCCTGTGTCAGAGATGTTTGAGAGAATTGTTGAAACAGGAAAAAACTTTAACAAACTGGCAGAACAAGGCTTTGGTTTCGGACAAACACAAAACCAAGAAGACGTTATTCAGAGTTGGCTTGACAATATGAAAAAAGGATTTGAGGACTGGAGTAATCAAATTTCTACCAATAAATTCTCTTTATTCGATAACAAAGACTCTTCAATTCCCGAATGGATGGGCCTTAACAAAGGCGCTCTGGAGATTTGGGACACTCTAGCTAACAGCATAGGATTAGGTGGTATTCCTGACATTCCAGGCTTAGACAAAGGCAAAGTTGAAGTGGATCGACTACTCAAAAGCCCTGCCCTAGGGCAATGGAGAGAACACCAACAACAGTTGCAGACTATCGCGCAACTGCTTATAGAGTTTCAAGAAGCTGACCAGGTTTACAAGCTAGCATTTGCTCAAATGAGTTTACGTTCAGTTGAAGCATTACGTCAAAGACTATCTAATATAAGTAGCAATGAAGAAAAAATTTCTACAGTACGTGACTTTTATGATTTATGGGTTGATGTAAACGAAGAGATTTATAGTGAGTTTGCGATGACTGATGAATATCAGGTACTTCACGGGGACTTTGTCAATGCTCTTATGGCTCTGCGCAAAGAAACTAACGCATTTACAGAAAAACTGTATAAAGCGGTAAATTTGCCTACCCGCTCTGAAATAAATACCATCAACAAGCGCCTACAAGAGCAACGTAGAGAAAACATTCGGTTAAAATCTGAGATTAATAAACTTGCAAGCCAAATTGCTAGCAAAACCAAGAAGAAAACCAAGCCTTCTTCAAAAATCCAAGCCATACCTAAGCAAGATAAAGATCTATCAAAAATTAAAGGGGTTGGTCCAAAAATAGTTGAAAAGCTACATACACAAGGTATCGAAACTTTGGAACAAATAGCGAAAATGCAACTTGCAGAGTTAGAAAAATTAGATGAACAGATTGGCGGCAACGGTAGAATTTTACGTGACCAGTGGGGAATTCAGGCTAATCAGTTGTTAAATCACTAGCAAAGTATAAATAGAAACTAAATTATAGGAAAACCCACCATGATAACAATGCAACCTGAAGAGATGCTAAATGAAGCGTCGAATATTAATAAAAAAATCACAGAAGGTTTTTCTAATCTTGTGGATGTTGGCGAGATAGGCTCAGGAGTAACTCCTCATGATACTATCTATGAGGAGGACAAGCTCAAACTCTTTCACTACAAATCTGACACTAACGAGCAAAAAAACCCGGTGCCTCTTCTAATCGTTTATGCATTAGTAAATCGACCATATATGGCAGACATTCAGGAAAACCGTTCCACCATAAAAGGCCTGATGGATAATGGCCAGGATGTTTATTTAATAGACTGGGGTTATGCCGATGAAGCAGACCAATACCTTACTATGGATGATTATATTAATGGTTATATAGACCGCTGTGTTGATATTCTGCGCGAACGACACAATGAAGAAAAGATAAACCTTCTTGGCATTTGTCAGGGCGGAACTTTCAGCTTGTGTTATAGCTCAATGCACCCAGAAAAAGTGCGCAATCTTGTAACTATGGTTACCCCTGTTGATTTCCATACTCCAGACAACATGCTTAGTCACTGGGTACAAAATATCGATATTGATCTTCTGGTTGACACCCAAGGAAATATTTCTGGGGATTTGCTCAATGGAACGTTTCTTAGCATGAAGCCGTACGAACTTATGGGGCAAAAATATATTGGTGTAATTGATATATTGGATAGCCCAGACGCGCTGAAAAATTTTATGCGAATGGAGCAGTGGATTTTTGACAGTCCTGACCAGGCCGCTGAAACCTTCAGACAGTTCGTCAAAGATTTTTATCAAGGCAATAAATTAATCAGCGGAGACGTTGTTATTGGGGACAAGACGGTTGACCTGAAGAACCTAACTATGCCTATACTAAATATATATGCTGAGCAAGACCATCTAGTGCCACCTGCTGCCACAACCCCACTTAAAGAGTACGTTGGTAGTAACGATTACAATGAAATCTCATTCCCAGGCGGCCACATTGGAATTTATGTCAGTGGAAGAGCACAAAAAACAGTTCCACCAGAAATTGGTGCCTGGTTGAGTTTGCGCTAGGTTGGCCTTTAATATTTTTTGAATTTACAATTTATGATGCTATTTTTATTTAATTAACTATCCAGGAGGACAGATAATGACAAACCAAGAAATTGTTATAGTTTCAGCTACTCGAACAGCATTAGGCACTTTTGGAGGGTCTCTTTCTTCAATACCTGCACCCAAATTGGGGGCAGAAGTCATAAGCGCTTTACTAAAAGATACCGGCATTCAAGGTGATCAAGTCGATGAGGTGATTTTGGGGCAAGTGTTGACTGCAGGCAGCGGTCAAAATCCTGCTCGTCAATCTGCATTGAGTGCTGGCCTACCTGAGACTACACCAGCAATGACCATTAATAAAGTATGTGGCAGTGGATTAAAGGCGGTTCAATTAGCTTTCCAAGCGGTCGCCTGTGGAGATGCTGAAATTGTTATAGCTGGAGGCCAAGAAAATATGAGCCTTTCAAGCCATGTACTTCCAGGCTCAAGAGACGGCAAAAAAATGGGGCCTTTGGCACTTGTAGATAGCATGGTTGTTGATGGACTATGGTGTGCTTTTAACAATTACCATATGGGAACAACTGCTGAGAATATAGCTGAAAAATACAATTATTCACGTGATGCACAAGATCAATTTGCTGCAAAATCACAACAGAAAGCAGAGGCTGCCCAAAAATCTGGTCTATTTGATAATGAGATTACAGCTGTAAATATTCCACAGCGTAGAGGGGACGATATAATCTTTGATACTGACGAATTTCCAAGGCATGGAACGACTGCAGAATCTCTAGGTAAATTACGCCCAGCATTTGCTAAAGACGGCACTGTTAGTGCTGGCAACGCATCTGGTCTAAATGATGGCGCTGCTGCAGTAATGGTTATGAGCGCAGATAAAGCTAAAGAACTAGGCTTAAAGCCTATGGCAAGAATTGCTGGATTCTCCAGTGCTGGAGTTGATCCGGCTATTATGGGGACAGGTCCTATTCCTGCCACCGCTAAGTGTTTGGAAAAAGCTGGCTGGAAAGTTTCTGACCTTGATCGTATTGAGGCAAACGAAGCCTTCGCAGCACAAGCCATGTCAGTTAACGAGTCGCTTGGCTTTGATAGCTCTATAGTTAACGTAACTGGAGGTGCTATTGCTATTGGACATCCGATCGGCGCATCAGGCGCGAGGGTACTTGTAACTTTACTTCATGGAATGCAACGTGACAAGGCCGACAAGGGGCTCGCTACTTTGTGTATTGGTGGCGGCATGGGCGTTGCAATGGCAGTAGAAAGAGTTACTGAGTAATATCACTATTAAAACTTAAATAAATAATACATATAGGAGAATATATATGGGCAAGCTGGACAACAAAATCGCTTTAGTAACAGGGGGCACTGGAGGAATAGGAACCGCTATTTGTCAGCGTCTTGCTGATGATGGGGCACGAATTGTTACAACCTATACAAACCATGAAAAAGCTGTCAAATGGCAAGCTGAACAGAACTTTGATTCAACAATCATTGCATGTGATGTAGGCAACTATGATGACTGTAAAGCCATGAAAGAACAGATAGAGAAAGAACTAGGTGTTGTAGATATAGTAGTAAATAATGCCGGGATTACTCGTGACGGCTCTTTTAGAAAAATGGATACAGAAAAATGGTCTCAGGTTATAACTACAAACCTTAACAGTGTTTTTAATATTAGTCATCAATTTGTCGATGGTATGACTGAAAAAGGCTATGGACGTATTGTTAATATATCTTCCATCAACGGTCAAAAAGGCCAGTTTGGTCAGACCAACTACAGCGCTGCCAAGGCAGGAGTTCATGGTTTTACTATGGCATTAGCTCAAGAGGTTGCTCGTAAAGGGGTAACTGTTAATACAGTCTCTCCAGGCTATATAGCAACTGAAATGGTAATGGCCGTAGCAGAGGAAATTCGTAATAAAATCATAGCACAAATTCCAATTGGCAGGCTTGGCGAGCCTGAAGAAATCGGTGCGCTTGTTGCTTTCTTGTGTTCAGACGAAGCAGGGCTAATTACTGGAGCAAATCTGGCCGCTAATGGCGGACAGCATATGCACTAACGTTTGCTGAATCTGGTTTGAAACACATAATATGAGATTAGTGATAAAATCCAAACCACAATTTCGATTACTAGGAATTGTGGTTCTAATATTTCATTAATGGTTTTATTATGCCTAAAGAACGCTTAATTAAAAAATACCCCAATCGTCGCTTATATGATACTAGCACCAGCTGCTACATTACTTTGGATGAGGTAAGAAATCTGGTGGTTGAAGGAATTCCATTCAAAGTTGTAGAGAAAAAAACCAATGAGGATCTCACCAGAAATATTTTGCTACAAATAATCATGGATTATGAGTCCGGAGATGGGGAACCTATGTTCAGTATTGATCTATTGATTCGCTTTATTCGCAACTATGGTGAAAGCTCACAAGACAGTTTTAAAAGTTATATGGAGCAAAGTATGGAGTTTTTTACCCAACAGCAAGATATTCTAAAAGAGCAACTAACTAAACCAAAAATTGAAAATCCTGTAGAAGCATGGATGGATATGGGTAAAAAACAGTTTGATCTTTGGCAGCAGGCACAAAAGCAATTCTTCAACAAGCCTGATAAATAAGCAAAAAAAGGCGCCTAACTCAGGCGCCTATTAACAATCTTTATTTTTTAGCGTCAGCAACTACTTTCTCAGCATTTGCTTTAACTTCAGCAGCAACCTTCTCAGCATTTACCTTAGCATCTTCAAAAGCCGCTTCAGTAAGACCAGCTAGCTCTTCTTGAGCGCCCTTTAGAATATCAGTAATCTCAGTAACACTCTTAGAAAGGTTCTCAGCGTAAACGTTAGCTAGATCAGACTGAGCTGCTAGTACCTCGTTAACATCCTTAGCATCAGTAAAAATAGCTGATTGCTTAACACCAGCGTCAGCAGCACCTTGTACTATCTCAACTTGCTTTGCTGCAAGTGCTTCAAATGTACGTAGGTTAAGTTCACCAACACTTTTGAAAGAAGCAACGCTTTTTTCAGTTATATCTTTAAATAATTTCATTGTATCGTTTGCCATAATATTTTCCTCATTATCGTTGAAAGTTAGATTTAAACAACATTTGTTGCAGTGCACAATATATAGTGTTTGCAACTGAATGGCAAGGTTTTTTTTGTTTTTTTATGATTACAAGATCGATTCGCTGGAAATTTAATGCCGCAAAAAGGGGATGCAGGATTCAAAACAGTTCTAAACCTTTTACGAACTCTGGGTCCCATGAAATTTGAAGTAAAGCCTAAAAATAATAAAGATGGGGACGGATTTGTTTTACATCCATTTGATAGGATCGACGCCCAAACAACACACCTTAATCATATGTTTAATGCTGTGTTTTTTCTACCCATGCATGTTGTCAAAAAAGCCTTAACCGGTTTCGGTAAAAAGAAGAAACGTTCATAGACAGCTAACGGTGTTAATATTCAAATAAATTTGTAATTATTTACTTTAAAAGTGTTTGCACTACAAAACACCAAATAATAAGTATCGTTTATAATGTATCAATCAAGGAACGGATTTATAAACGTGAAAATGTATTGATTTAATAATTATAGAACTTTTCTTTTCGCCTTTCACTCCGGTTAAGTGATGGGAGTTATGTATATTTCACCGTGAAAAAATACTTTGTATATGTAATAGAATTAGACCCGGCTGTAGCAAATCAAAATAAATTTCGTGCTAAAAATCCTCGCTATATTCTTGGAAGCGACTGTGTGTATGTGGGGCAATCTTCACGAAAACCTGTATTGAGGTTTGAGCAGCATAAAGAAGGATATAAGTCTAACAAATATGCCAAGTATTATGGGATAAAACTCCGCCCGGATCTCTATGAACAGTATAACCCAATTCCAACAAGGAAAGACGCCGAAGAAATCGAAGAAATGCTGGGGAAATCTCTCCGGAAACAAGGGTATGGAGTCTGGTTTAATTGAAGAAGACTGCGAGAGCTGTTTCTTGTTTTCATTTACACCAAAATAATTTTTTATGTGCAAAGTTTTCTTTTATTATTTTAACAGTTGAAGTATTATTCACTAATGTATTTAATTCTTTAGGACTTATTTTATGACTTTAAACCCATCATCATCTGAAAACAACGCACCACTTCCAAACGGCGTTTCCGTACTGGGAAAAATTGAACCCGGATATGAAAAAATTCTATCCTTTGAGGCCCTGGATTTTATTGCGGGGCTCCAGCGCAATTTTAATGCCCGCCGCATAGAACTTTTGCAAATGCGCACAGTCCGCCAACAAGAAATTGACGGCGGTGCCCTTCCGGATTTTTTACCGGAAACAGAACATATTCGCGCCGGCGACTGGACCGTGGCTCCTGTACCCCAAGACCTGCAAGATCGCCGTGTGGAAATCACCGGGCCCGTAGATCGAAAAATGATTATCAATGCTTTGAATTCTCCCGTCAAAGTATTCATGGCCGACTTTGAAGATTCCAATTCTCCTTCCTGGGATAACAACATTCAGGGGCAGATAAACCTTCGGGACGCAGTTGATGGTACTATTTCGTTTACCCATCCAATCAAGGATAAGGTATACAGCTTAAATGAAGAAACGGCGACACTCATGGTCCGCCCCAGAGGATGGCACTTGCCTGATAAGCATATTCATGTGGACGGAGAACACGTGTCCGGCAGTCTTTTGGATTTTGGTTTATTCTTTTTCCATAATGCACAGACGCTTCTCCAGAACGGAACAGGTCCATATTTTTATCTTCCAAAATTGGAAAATCATCTGGAAGCCCGGCTGTGGAACGATGTATTCAATCATGCCCAGGACGCCCTGGATATTCCCCGGGGCACCATAAAAGCAACTGTCCTTTTGGAAACAATTCTGGCTGCTTTTGAAATGGATGAAATTTTATACGAGCTTCGGGATCATTCCGCTGGTTTAAACTGCGGACGATGGGATTATATTTTCAGTTTTATCAAAAAATTTCGTAATCATAAAGACCATGTTCTTCCGGACAGAGCTGTTATTACCATGGATCGCCATTTTATGAAAAGCTATGTTGATCTCCTTGTAAAAACATGCCATAAACGTGAAG
>Ga0208132_1000961_pt1 | contig 13034 bp, 9 predicted proteins | sample ETNtaG_16_FD_185785 | JGI IMG/M metagenome (GOLD analysis project Ga0208132, IMG submission 185785) | Marine microbial and viral communities from oxygen minimum zone, Eastern Pacific Ocean - ETNP201406SV199 (SPAdes) (version 2) | ecosystem: Environmental > Aquatic > Marine > Oceanic ... | reverse complement strand
CCTCGGAATTCCAGTCTCCTGGAGCGGTGAATTCCCAGATGACTTCTCCGGTCTCCGGCTGTAGCGCTACCACGCGATAGTACGGAAAAGACAGATAAAGTACGCCATTGACCATTAGTGGGGTCGACTGAGCGCGCTTTGACGCCACACCCCTTTTCACCATGTTGTAGCGCCATACGGGAACTAGTGTTGAAACGTTTTCCGCGTTGATCTGGGTCAGTGGGGAGTGACGCTGATTGCCCGCATCGTGTCCCCATGAAGGCCAATCGCCTTGTCCGTACACTGGTTTCACGGCGAGGCCCATTAGCAGCAGAATTGAAAACCATGCGGTGAGGTGCCGTCTATTTGAGCCAAATTCCACTACGTCTACACTCCTTTCCAACAGTTATTATTACCGGTTTGATGCATTGGGGAACGTTTCGTCCGGCGCCAACAGAAAACTACATCAGCTAATCGTACATCATTATGTGGTCATGAGGGTCGGTAGAGTTCAACCACGACTACTAGTGAGCGGGTCCTTTCCGAGTCCCGACCCCAAAGCTCCGTTGGCACTGTGGTGGCAAGATCCTTTACGCTTAGGGTTCAGGAACGCCGCTCAGACACTGGGTGCAGATTTCGAACAGAGAGGACAGAAAATGAAGGATGCTGATTCAGCCACTGTGCACCAAACACCCAATATAGTGTTCATCACCTGGCATGACGCTGGTAGATGGTTTGGGTGTTACGGGAACGAGAGTGTCAGGACCCCTCATGTGGACCAGTTGGCCGCTGAAGGGGTCCGATTCTCCAATATGTTCTCCGCCTGTGCCCTCTGTTCGCCATCCCGGGCAGCAATCATGACCGGCACCCACGGCCAGGAAAACGGGCTCATGTTCCTGACCTTCTCTCCCCAGGACAACCGAATTCATCGCCATATTTCTCACGTCACACAACTGGTACATGAGAAGGGTTACCACACCGCATTGTTTGGCGTGCAGCACGAGGCGGCGCCGCAGCATGTTCATGAAGTGATGGACTATGATGAGATGTTCAATGCCTGGCCGTGGCCTGAGGCCGATGTTTCTGCCAGTGCATTTGATTCCTGGCTTGATACCCGCGATGAACAGCCATTCTTTGCCCAGATCGGCTTTTTCGAGTCTCACCTTGGCACACAGTTTTATGAGCAGGATCGGAAATCCTACAGGTTCCCCGAACCGGAAACCGAAGACCTGCATATTCCTCCGTACCTGGAGTCAAACGACGTTGGGATGAAGACCGTCGGCATCCTTCAGGGGTACCTGCAGAGGGGGGATGAGGCGATCGGTAAAATACTTGAGAGTTTGAAGACACGCGGGCTCGAGGACAACACGCTCGTTGTGATGGGGGTAGATCATGGTGTCGGACTGCCCCGATCAAAAGCCAGTATGTACGATCCAGGGATTTCCGTGAGCTGGCTCATGCGGCTACCGGGAGTAATCCCTCGGGCTCTGGTCCTGCCGGCCATGGCGACCCACGTTGATGTTCTGCCCACCCTCTACGGACTGCTTGGCTGGGAAAAGCCGGAGCAGTTTCTCGGTCAGGATTTTTCTGGCCAGATCCGCGACCCAGCCAACCAGGAAGAACTGAACGAAATGATCTTTGCTCAGGTTGAAGAAGGTCAGCGTTGCGTCCGAACGAGAGACTACAAGTTCATCCGTAACTTCTATCCGAATCGGATGGAATACCATCCGCCGGTGAAGGCTGAGCTCCACTATGACTCCCATCAACACCGCACGCCGGGCCGGCGCCTATCGGAGATCAATGTCCACTCTGCCCCAGTGGAACTCTATGATCTCAACGACGATCCCAATGAGTTTAGTAATCTTGCCGGGGATCCGGAGTATGTCGCAATTCAGAAACAGATGGATGATGCCCTATGGCAGTTCCTCGTAGAGCACGATGACTTCATCATCCACGGTCCCGCACGGAGCAAACATCAGCAGGCAATTCAGGACGAGCTGGAGCAATACCTGTGCGAGCACAATGGGTCAGAATCCGTCTGACGTCCTAGCCACCGTCCTTCTCGCTGATTGCGCGAATATAGTCGGCGAATTCCTCAGCGCCTGGGGAAAGGTTCTCTCCACGAACATAGTATTGTCGGTAGGTGGTGGTACAGCCCTGTTTGCATGCAGTGATCAGGTCTGCGGATCACAGTATGTTGAAATGCGCGGTCATTGCCGCCTGCGCGGAAGTTACAGAACTAGTCGCCGTGTCGGGTCGACCAGCATTCTCTGGAATAGTCGAGGCAGCCGCCTTGCCACGAATTGAGAATAGGCAGTATAACCCGCATTTCCTGAAGAACAGTCAGGGTTTGGAAGTACGTGGATTACGCGATGGGAACGTTTGTACCAGAGGTGCCTAGTTAGCCATCAATGGCGCCTCGGTTATTCCCGGGGGATGCCCTCTAATCCACCAGCCGGACCCGCCCCGTATTGCCATCCACCTCGACGATCTGGCCGTCCTCGAATTGATGGGTCACGTCGGTAATACCGCTGACGCAAGGTTTTCCATATTCCCGCGCTACCAACGCGCCATGCTGAAGCTCGCCGCCGATTTCCAGGATCACGGCGGCAGCGTTGATGAAGAGCGGCGTCCAGCCAGGGTCAGTGGTGACCGCGACCAGAATGTCGCCAGGTTCCACGTCCTTCTCAAATGGATCGTTGAGTACCTTGATGGGGCCGGTGGCGACGCCCGCAGATACCGCCGTACCAACGAGCGTGCCCTCGGGCTCATCCGTTGAGGGTACTTGCGGCCTGAATAGTCGTCCGCGGGAATCGATGGCGAGCGGAAAGTGCCGTACCTGAGCACATTGTTTGACAAAAAGGGAGCCCTTCTCCGCCACCAATGCCCGGATATCCATACTTGCATCAGCATGTGCCCGGTCGACGTCCTCAAAAGATAACTGAAAGACGTCGTCTGCCCGGTCGAGACGGCCGTCTGCGACAAATTGATCTGCCCGCCGCATGGTGTGCTTGCGATACCGATGATAGAGCTCTGTGATGTGGTGCTTAAAGTACTCTCTGGCGCCGTTATACGACTGGATGTCGGTGTAGAGCTTTTTCAACTTCTTGCCCTTACGGGCAGGTAGTAGTTCGAGCAATTTCTGATAGGCCACCTCCCTGCCTTTCACTTGTTGGGCCTGCATGTCGTGCGGATTGAAGGTGCCTCCGGACCGAGCTAGGGTCGCGATTTGCCGGAGAATCAGCCGGGGCGAATCTCCATAACGAGGATTCAGCAAGTCCATCTCCAACGGTCCTCGGTGGCCATAATCGAAGACGAACGTATCCCACCGAGCGAGAAACTTGTCAGGTAAAGAGCGAGCCTGCAGCGCACTTACCAGTTGCTGCAAGTCATCAAATGCGTCGGTGGGCAGGAGCTGCGCCATATCGAACAACGCATGGCCCATGTTGACCACCATGTCATCCTCGTATCCACTGAGCAACGCGTCCACCAACGCGACCTGTTCTTCACTGGTGTCATCGATCAGTGCCTTGATACGAAAGGTAGCGATCCAGAACACCATGAAAGCCGGATAGGATGAATCCATGGTCACGGTCCCGGCGTGCATCATGTCTTCACGGATGGCTTGCACCAAAGATTGATCGAAGTCGATGGGACGCCGCACATGCTCTTCGAAATCGGCCAGAATCTGACTGTACTCAGCCTGGAAGATCTGCGGCTTACGGCTCGCCCGAACGACGACTTGGACGGCCCGTCGCATACGCCAGAGGATCTTTGGCAAGGGAAGAAAAAGTGCAAGACGACGCATGTGTTTAGGAACCACGGGTGGGCGATACTGCTCGAGCTCTGGCGACGTCAAGATAGCCGCGACGGTGGGATCCATCGATTCCGCCGACTTGGCCAACGCCTTCCCTTTTCCCATCACATGCAGATAAGCAGAGAGATCGACGTACATCCTCCCTCCGGCAATACGAAAGCCGTAATCGTCGAGGCGTAGCTTCTCTACCGGCCCCACAGCCCAGGCAAGCATGTACTGCACGAGATGTACCACCAATTCACTGCCCATAGGCGAAACAGGGCCGCTCATGGTGATGCCGTCGGTCAGGTAGCCATCGAGGTAAAGACGACGAGGCGCACCTGGCTCGGTCAACAATTCCGGCGCCATCGGCACGTACGCGGTAATGGGCCGCGCTTGTAAGACATGCAGGCGCCCGCCGGAAAAGGCCCATTCAACATCCACCGGCGTGCCAAAAAGTTCTTCTATCCTCTTCACTTCTGTGGATAGCTCGCCGATCTGCGCCTGGTCGAGACAAGCCTCTTCGGCACGATCTGCGCCTTTGTCGCCGATGCGGTGCTCAACGATGTCCCCGGTCACCTTGCTCACCACAACTGAATCCGGTGTGATATCGCCGCTGACCAGCGCCTCGCCAAGCCCCCAACTGGCATTGATGAGGATCTCATCGTAGTCGTTGGTGAGTGGATTCAAGGAGAACACGACCCCAGAAGATTCGCTCGGCACTTGCTGCTGCACTACCACCGCGATGGCGGGCGCCAGGCGCTCGAACTTCATCTCCTGCTTATATAGCAGTACGCGGCTATCAAGACAGGACGCGAAGCAGCTTCGGATGGCTTCTTCGATCTCGGCAGTATCCACGTTCAGCACGGTTTCGTATTGACCAGCGAATGAGACCCCCGACAGGTCTTCTTCAGGTGACGAAGAACGCACTGCAAAAGGTCCCATGCCCAACTCATCTAGAGATTTCAGCACGCTGTGTTGTTCGGTTGTGAAGTCGAATTGGAGAGCGACACTTTTCACAGCGTCGCATGCTTCTGCAAGGCGGGTACGTGTGGCAAGATCGGGGTGTCCGAGCCCGGTTTCAGCCAGAATAGCGATCGCCGCCTGCCACTCATTGCAGGTCTCGATGCGGTCTAGCCAGGCGGCAAAGAAGTCGGTGGTCAGCACAACGCCGGTGGGTACCAATGCACCAATACCCTTCAGCCGAATCAACGAGGCGGCCTTACCTCCGACTTGCGCGACGCTGACCGAATCCTCGGTCGTGAAAGGAACAAGCATTAAGCCTCCCTCAGCTAATGTTCTAACTAGTCAATGCACTTGTTGCAGCGCATGGCGCGGGATTGGTAAACCAGTTAGTCGCGGATTTCGAAACCCGTATGTGAGTATAAGCAAGATAGAGACGCTTGTTCTACCAAATCCAACTTACTGTGTGACGTCAGCCCATACGGCACCACCTAGCCCTGTTTGCTAAGAGACACTTCTGCTAATTTAAACTGAAGCAGAGGAGTTTCGTTAGGAGCAGAAAAGTGTCTCTTAGGATTTAGTGCTAGTGGTCCCATATGAGCTGACGACGGACACTATTCTATAAAATATTTTCGTAAAAGATAATATGAGTATTTTAGGGAGAAGAATCTTCCTGATGTTTGTAATAACCTTCAACGGGAATCATGACATGTGCCCAAATCGTTTTAGGAAACATTACATAGGGTGCGCCATTTGTGAAATCTGCATTCATATTATCAAGTGATGAGGGATCCTTTGGCATTAACATAAGATGAGGACCAGACTCGATCCATTGTCCTGGAGTGCTATCTTTTTTATTAAGAACTCCAGCCTTAAGATTGTCTTCTCCGACATCACCATGTAGCATCCACATCCAACCATCATTATCTAGTTGAGGTTTTTTCCCTGCCATATAAGCCATCATCCATTTAATAGCTTCTTTGTCAGAGCATGCAGGCATCGCTTCGTGAACATTTTTCCAACCATTTTTAGGAAATGGTCTAGGGTTTCCGGCCTGACATGTCCAACCATTTGAACCTTCTCTTATTACCTTACCGTCTCCACCAATTATTGTCGCAAAATCTCCTATAAATGAAGGAGCAGCACTAGAATAAGCGTCTATTTGCCATTCATCTGATGCATGATTGTTTCCTGCAAAAGCGTTATTAGATAAAAGGAAAGCCACTATAATTAATTTAGTAATGAGAAATTTTTTCATAATTTATAACCTCTATTGAGGATAGGCAGTATAACCCGCATTTTCTGAAGAACGGTCAACTACGGTAATTGCTGATTTCTTTTCAAATTAAAGACGCCCTGACTTGGGTGATTTGGCTTGCATGGCGGAGCTTGTTTTAGGATTGGATAATTGTTGCCGGTTGATTTGGTGGTGGCTGTGCCTCGATATGATCTAGGATCTTCTGAATGATGTCTGGTTCAGTAACGTCGGCAATGACCCGCATGGTGCCATTTCTAATCTAAGGTTGATTGTTGGGATTGATTCACTTTCACTACAATGCGCACACTGCGATCGGAATAGCACTATCTCCGGCTCCACAATCGCATTGTCTACGGAAGGCGAGCGGGTGGCTCGACACGCCTTGCAATCATCAGCAGGACGGCGGTGAACACACCAAATGCCGCCGTCATCCAACGTATACAGCTCATAAGAATGTGAAAAAGGCCCTCGATGCCGTAGTCATCCGTGTAAGACTGTGGGTCTTCGTACCAGGGAAGGAAAAAGACGGCGATTATCCCGATCACCGTCAGGATTGCGAACATCCACGCCATTCTCTTTATGTCGCCGATTCCCAATCGGGTTTTCGGATTGACCGGATGACGTACAGGGTCGATCTTCGTCAAACCACCGAATTTTCTTTTGAAGATGACATACGCAACCGGGCCACTCACCAGTGCGAGTATACCACCCACAAAATAGTCGGTTCCGTTAATAAACAGAGCAATGAACGCGATGCTAATCGGTGGAACGCACATGGCGATGAATCCCCTGGTTGCGAAGGGAACTTTGAAGGGCCTTTCCAGATCTGGTTCTTTGACTCGCAAGATGCAGGCGGCGATGAAGATCAGTACGTAGGCAGACATAAAGAGTATCGCGTCCACGACCACAATCACGCCGAACGGAAACATGCAGACGATAAGGCTGAATGCCCCCAGGGACAGGACGGCGATGTAGGGAACGCCTCGCTCTTTGCTGCACTTAACAAGCGCTCGCGGTGCCAGGTTATCTTCAGCAAGCGCGAAAAACCCTCTTGAGCCGGATGCGATATAGGTATTGAGAAGGGAAAACTGTGCGATCACCGCGACGAACACGAACAGGATCCCGAGCGCGGGGACATGGTTAGCTATGACATCGCCATACGACAGACCACCTTCCGAAGCCCATTCACTCCAGGATCCAAGTGAGGCGAGTCCACCCATCGTGGGCAGGATGTACACCGCCATGATCAATGGGACCGTAATCAGGGTGGCTTTCGGAATCACCTGGGGATCTTCGAGTTCGCCTGCCATGGTCGACATGGACTCGTAGCCGGAGTACACCCAGATACCGAGCGCGATACCGGCCCCTATACTTTGCAGCAGTGATTGGTCCGGTGGAATGAAGGGTTCAAAGGGATTGCTCTGCCAGTTGGCGAAACCGAAGGCTGCGACCATCGCAAAGGCAATCATGACAACGATGGAGATGCCCGTGCTCACCGCCCCGACGTCCCTGATGCCTCGGATATTGATGTACGTAAAAAAAATGACGACCGATGCCTTAAAGAGATATTCCTCGATGGGTGTCAGGTCGATGACGCTGGCAAGGTATGATCCCGCAAGCACAACGTAGATCGTATTGTCGAAATAGATAGAGATGGTGCGCCACCAGCCAGCCTGAAAACCCCAGAACTCACCGCAGGCGCGTTGCACCCACTTGTAAAATCCTCCCTCCTCAGGAATTGCGGACCCCAGCTCCGAGGCTACAAGACCCATCGGCGTGCTCCAGACGAATGGGAGCACAATCAACATGACGAGCGTGAGTCCAGGCCCCGCATTTGGAATCATGTCCTCGATCCCGTAGGCACCGGCAGCACACAGACAAAAGATCATGAAGACGACGGTAGACGTCTGCATGCGGTGCTGCTTCAGTCCTGGATGTGTGGGTTCGATCATGGATCCCGCCTCATTGGAATTCATCACGTGGAAGACTATACCGGTTGTTGTGGAAACACAGCTTGTTTGTCCAGTTAGTGCTGACGGGCTACATTCTGAGGCATCTACAAGTAAGCTTTGATGGTTACAGTGCTAATGGTCCCATATGGGCTGACGACGTACAAAGATTTCTTTTGTGAATTAGCTGACAGGAATTGTTAGGCTTGGGGTACGAAGAAAAGAAAGAATAATGAGACCTTAAATGGTATAGAACAGGGAGCAAAATGAAAAAAAACAACTTAACATTATTTTTAGCTATTTTAGTATCGTTTGGTTGTAGTAAGGGTTTGGATGAAAACTCTTCAAGGATTACAGCTCAGGGAGAAGTTATAGGAGTTAGAGAGGCTGAGACTTATGTTTGGAGAGGCATACCTTTTGCGCAGCCTCCCATAAATGAATTGAGATGGAAAGCCCCCAGACCTCCTGAACCGTTTGAATCAAGATTTGAAGCCAAAAAATTCTCTCAAGAGTGTTTCCAGCCTAAAGGTCTTATGACAGGCGAAGACGGCGGCTGGACTGGTTCAGAGGATTGCCTCTATTTAAATATTTGGTCGCCCGCTTGGTCGTCTGAAGAATTGGCTAATAAGAAAGTGCCTGTAATGATGTGGATACATGGTGGAGCAAACATTATAGGTTCAGCAAATACTTATGATCCTAGTCACTTAGTCTCAAATCATGGGGTAATTGTAATAACTGTCAATTACAGAATGTCTAATTTGGGTTGGTTTAGGCATCCTGCTTTGAGGCAAGAAGGATCAACTTTAGAAGATGCGTCAGGAAGCTTTGGAACCCTAGATAATATTATGGCGCTTCGTTGGATTAAGGAAAATATTTCTGCCTTTGGTGGCGATATAGACAATGTGACTATCTTTGGAGAGTCTGCAGGTGGACACAATGTTGCTGCTCTATACGCCTCTCCTCTTGCTTTGGGCTTATTTCACAAAGCGATTGTCCAGAGTGGAATCGTCTCTCATTCTAAGATTGAAGACGCAGAGTCTTACTATCCACAAGATGGAATTTCAGGAATAAATAGTTCTAAGGAGATTATTAATAGGCTTTTAATCACGGAAAAGAAAGCAAAAGATGTTCAAGGAGCTAAAGAACTACAAAATGGCATGTCATTAGTAGAGATAGAAAAATATCTTAGGAGCAGAACTCCTGAGCAATTACTTACTGCTTATGGAGAAGCAAGGCCCAAGAGAGGTGGGATGACAAGAGTCTTTAATGATGGACATGTTTTAAGCAAAAGTGGGATTTATGAGTCTTTTATTAATGATCAGATGACTCGAGTACCTATTATTTTTGGTACTAACAGATATGAGACCAAGCTATTTAACATGAGGAACCCTAGATTTGTTCGGTGGGGAGAGGGTGAAGGTTTACTATCTAAGGTTTTTTCTGGGGTAGGTATTGATGAATTGCCTTTAGAGATAATGAGACCAGATTTCTATAACGCGGTAAACCAATACTCTAGTGATTCCTGGAAACAGAGGGCGGCTGATACTCCTGCTAGACAACTGGTAGAGTCAGGCCATAAAGACACTTATGTTTATAGATTTGACTGGGACGACTTACCAGTTATTCAGGGAGTTGATTTTGGGGTTCTAGTGGGTGCTGCACATGCGCTTGAAATTCTTTTCCTGTACCCAGCAGCTTTTGATAATTTCATAATTAAGAACATAGTCATCAAAGATTCTTATGATGGAGCAAAGAAATTATCAGATCAGATGATGTCCTATTGGGCTGAATTTGCTTATACAGGCGATCCAGGTAAAGGTAGATCCAATGACCTACCCCAGTGGAAAGCTTGGTCTGATGCAGAAAAATATATGATCCTTGATTCTGAACATGGTCAAGGATTGGTAATGGTTGATAGCGAAGTTACGATTAACTCTATATTCAATGAATTAACAACAGACGCAAGGTTTACAGAAGACGAAAAATGCCAATCACTTTTCAGTATGTCATATAGTGGAGACGAATTTCCCATTGAACTTTTTGATAGTTATGCTGACGGTTATTGTTTAACTCTTGATTATTCAGAGGTTTTGAAAATGATGGGCGAAGAAGAAGGAGATAATGATGACTAAGGCAGTAGATGGGTATAGGAACAATTAACACCCTATTCAGAGAAATCTGCAAGTATGATTCGATGGCTACAGTGCTAGTGGTCCTATATGGGCTGATGACGTACAATCGGGGGTGATTCATATAGACAAAGTGTCTATACGTGTTCATGGAAAAACCGTTCTGGGTCGTTATTAACGTGAGCACAGAAAAATCGCATTGCTGGCGTTAGGCGATCTGGCTGTATGTGGTTTATGAAAAGATACCTGTTGCTTATAGTTATTTTGGTGTATTACCTCTGAATTTAAAAGACTTCCTCTTTAACATAGCTCTTATAGTATCCAGCGTGTCTGACAGAAGTGGACCCCACTGACTGGGCAAAAATTGGACGCTGTTAAGTGGTTCCTCCATGATGAGTATTACGCTCAGGAGCAAAACCATGAGCAGACCAAGACGAAACCATTCACCTGAATTCAAAGCCAAGGTGGCGCTGGATGCTATTACTGGTGATCTAACGATGGCTGAGTTGGTGAAGAAGTATGATGTTCACGCCAATCAAATCACCGATTGGAAAAAGCAGTTACTCAGTGGTGCCTCCGACGTGTTCGGTAAAGGCGCGCAGAAAGCTGAGGACAATGAGAAAACTGTCCAGGAGTTGCATGCCAAGATCGGCCAGTTGGCGATGGAGAATGATTTTTTAGAACGCGGGCTCAACAAGATTCACGGGCCCAGAGGAAAGAACTGGTGAATCCATCCGAGTCATTGTCCATCTCTAGACAGTGCGAACTGCTGGATCTTCCAAGGTCCACGTTCTACCACGTGCCACAACCGGTTTCCGATGAAGACCTTGAACTGATGCAACTGATGGATCGCTGTCATACCGAGCTTCCGTTCTACGGTAGCCGACGAATCAAAGACTGGCTGGAGGATGAGGGACAGAGTATCAACCGTAAGCGAATCCAGCGTCTGATGCGTACCATGGGCATCGTGGCCGTGTATCCGAAGCAGAAGCTGAGCCAGCCGAATCCGGCTCACCGGGTTTATCCGTATCTGCTGCGGAACCTGACCATCGACCGGCCTAACCAGGTCTGGGCTGCTGATATTACGTATCTGCCCATGGCCAGGGGCTTTGTGTACCTTGTGGCCATCATGGACTGGCACTCGCGAAAAGTCCTGTCCTGGCGGCTCTCCAATACGATGGACAGCTCGTTTTGTGTTGATGCGCTGAACGAGGCCATTGACCGGTACGGCACACCGGAGATCTTCAACACAGATCAAGGCAGTCAGTTCACGAGTGATGACTTTACCCAGGTGCTTAACGAACATGAGATTGCCATCAGCATGGATGGCCGAGGTCGCTGGATGGACAATGTGTTTATTGAGCGCCTGTGGCGCAGTGTGAAGTACGAGGAGGTGTACTTGAAAGCCTATGAGGGTATGCCGGATACTCGACGATCACTGGGTCGCTATTTTGACTTCTACAATCAGCGACGTCGGCATCAATCACTGGACAAACAGACACCGGACGCTGTGTACTATGAAACAGCTGCCAGGATGGCAGCATGAACAGGGACATCACTTAGTGGCCTGTCCAAGAAATGGGGTCCACTTCTGACCTTATACCGTCAATTCTGTCTCATATGCTTTTACGGGATACATCTATACACAACAGGATTAACCCCCGGTGTTGAAGGTGCCCCCTATGCGTTTATTGTGCTTCCAGTGCTTTTTCTTTTATCCATGAAGATAAGTTCGAGATAACAAGTTATTCCCAATTAATCGTTACCTAATCCTCAATTATTCTGGTGAAAGCATCATCTTTAAAATAGCCCTTGCAGTCATAATCTATCTCAAAAATCCTGCCCCCTAAATCTATTAATGAGACGATAAAGCACTCCGAGTTTTTTTCCTTCAAATAAATTTCTACCGCCGTACCGTAAGAGTCTTGCACCCTTTTTGACGACTTTATTAATCCAAAAGTAAGAGTCCCAAAAATTACATTAAGATAACCCCCACAATCTGTAATTAACAATTTACGATTTGGTTCATCCTCTATTCCATAACACTTATTGTTAATTACTTTTTCTAGATGAATGGGCACATCAAAAGAATAATGGATTGCTTTGTCTAAAACTTCCGGGGAAGCCTGTAATTTGCTTTGCAATAGACAGATTAACAAAACTAACCAAAATCTTTTTTTCATGGTTTTAAAAACTTATTTAAGAGCCTGTCGACGATAAAATAAGGGCTTCAGAGGAAAATTTATTCTACTCAATAGTAACGTTATCTAGAAACCCTTTAAAACCAATACTCTCTGGGTATCTAAATAGTTTTAAGCAACTTTCGTGTAACTTCTTATTCTGCCTTTACGAAACCCGTCACTGCACCCCTGCTTCTTCAACAATATTCGGATGCTTGTTTTCTTCCTTTGCCTCAGGTGTTGCAGCCCAGTAGCCGACTCCCATAAACAGAATACCAGCCACCGTATTACCCGCACTAACCCAAAACAGGTTGTAGAACATGCCGATTATGCTTACTGTTTCAGGATGATTGCCAAGCAGTGCAATCGAGAATACCGTCATATTGGCGATACTGTGTTCATATCCGCTACCAATAAATGCCAGCAGGCACCAGAAGATCAGGATGCATTTTGCGGTATCGCTTGTCGTTCTAGCTGCTGTCCACAATGCTAAACAGACTAGCCAATTACAGAGAATTGCAAGGCAGAACAGCTCGATGGGAGAACGGTTCATTTTGGAACTCGCCACTCCGTTTAGTAAATCTGCACTGTCACCGGATAATGCACCGCCACCACCAGCAGCGAACAAACTGGCGATAAGTACCGCGCCAACAAGATTACCGAGCCAACAAAATCCCAATGCATAGAATACATCGCCTAAGCCCACCTTGTTTCTCAGCCAACCGAAAGTCATAGTCATAATCAGCCCGGTAAAGAGTTCAGACCCAGCGAATACAACGA
>Ga0208132_1000952_pt1 | contig 13081 bp, 9 predicted proteins | sample ETNtaG_16_FD_185785 | JGI IMG/M metagenome (GOLD analysis project Ga0208132, IMG submission 185785) | Marine microbial and viral communities from oxygen minimum zone, Eastern Pacific Ocean - ETNP201406SV199 (SPAdes) (version 2) | ecosystem: Environmental > Aquatic > Marine > Oceanic ... | reverse complement strand
ACAGTGCAAAAGTGAACATGACCGGCGGTGCCATCGCTCTAGGCCATCCAATCGGAGCATCAGGTGCCAGAGTGTTGGTTACTCTACTTCATGGTATGCAGCGCGACAAAGCGGATAAAGGTCTTGCCACCTTATGTATTGGTGGTGGTATGGGAGTTGCGATGGCTGTCGAACGTATCGGCTGAAGAACTTCCAGGAATTTTAAATAAATCAAACTTAAATGAGGAACAATGGACATCGAAAACAAAGTCATCGTCATCACCGGTGCAGCCCAGGGATTGGGTAAAACCTTTACTAGAGATCTAGCAGCCGGCAAGGCTAAGCTCGCTCTTGCTGACATCAATATGGAACAACTGGAAGAAGTGCAGGGAGCCTGTGAGGAAGCCGGCATCGAAGCCAGAGCCTACGAACTGAATGTGGCTGATGAACCGGCTGTCGAAAAGTTTTTTGACCAGGTTGTCGCGGATTTTGGCACGGTGGATGTGCTGATCAATAACGCAGGCATCACCCGTGACGGCCTGATCGCGCGAAGAAAGGACGATGAGATCAAAAAAATGTCGCTGGCCAACTGGCAGGCGGTGATCGACGTCAACCTCACCGGTACCTTCCTATGCGGGCGTGAATTTTTTGTCAAGCTGCTGGAACAGAAAAAGCCGGGAGTGTGCATCAACATCTCTTCCATTTCGCGTTCCGGGAATCTGGGACAAAGCAATTACACAGCGACCAAGGCTGGAGTCGCCGAAATGACGGTAACCTGGGCCAAGGAAATGGCACGTCACGGAGTTCGTGTCGCAGCAATTGCTCCTGGCTACATTAATACCGAAATGGTCGCGGCGATCCGGGAGGATGTTAAGCAGAAGATTATTGAGCAGATTCCTATAAGAAGGCTTGGAGATCCAAGTGAGATCAGCCACTCTGTATTCTTCATCCTTGAAAACGATTATTTCACTGGCAGGGTCATCGAGTGCGATGGTGGATTGAGGGTATAAGTCTTACCCTGTAATTTCCTTACAGGACAAAGGTTGAGGTTCGACACCGAGCAAGGAATTTTCCTCTAATAGCATCGAAGGAATGGGCTGATACTTAATGTGATGGTGAATCTAACTGCAAAAAGTTAACGTTGATATTTTTGTTTTAGTTGAGCTGAGTGTTTCTTTTGATTTAAACAGGCTGATCAAAAAAGGTGTAGGTAGAATAATATAGAAGAATACACCAAATTCCTTTTTAAACTTGAGAACACTGCAGATCCGGTTTATTTTGTAACTGGAAAAAAATATAATGTCGGTCGAACCCCATCACATATTTATTATTTTATGGATAATTCTGAGCCAATTCGGATCACAAAATACAGCAATCGACGTATATATGATTCTACCAACAGCCGACATCTGACCCTGGATCAGTTGGTAGAACTTATCAAAGAAGGACATGACGTTGAAGTCATTGACTCAAAGAGCAAGGAGGATCTGACACAAGCGGTTTTGATGCAGATTCTGATCGAAGACAAGGGCTCTCATCTCTTTTCCGCTTCTTTCCTACATCAACTCATTCGAAATCGTGAGGGAGTACTAGGGGAGTTTTTCTCCGATTTTGTTCCGAAGATGCTGGATGCTTATCTGGAAACTCAGGACTCATTCAGGAAACAGATGCAGACTTTTACAATGCCCAACCAATGGGTGGACACGTCTCAAGAAATGAAAGTTCCTATCTTCAATCCCTTCACAGCCTTCAATGTTTCCGGACAGACTCCCTCCAAACCAGAAACTTCTGAGCCCAATGATACAGAGCATGATGAAGTTCATGAACTGAAGTATCGACTCAGTGAACTGGAGAAAAGGCTTAACATGAAGGAACCAAACAATTAGAATGAGGACAAATAATCCTGATAATTATAAAGCATAGAGTCCGTCTTGGAATTTGAAAAGGTCGTTGGACTGGAAATTCATGTCTACTCTTCAAGCCAACAAACAGATTCCCGCCACCTCCACCATACCTCACATTCTTAACTTATCTTATTAATATTTATAATTTATTTAAAATCTTTATTTTTAGCCTAGGGACAGGTCTTTAGGGGCAGTTTGGGTTAATTTTGGAAATACAAACTTTTTTATTAAAGATAAATATAATCAATATTATTTGTTAATTCTTTCTCGAATATTCTTATTAACCGAAGGTGTAAAAGGCATCTTTACAATTTCTGCATTTACGGGCTCTCCAACTTTTTCCGCATACTTATCTGGAAGGTGTACCAAAAACTTTTTCCCATAATTACCAATTGGCAGTCCATGTTTGTTCAAACTTCCATCAAAAGGTACATATGCCATTGCAATATTTGTTTTTTTCTCAGGATGGTACCAGGGAGAAGTGACAAATCCACATGGATCAGCAACACCTTTTGGAGAAATAGGCCAAAAATCATGAGCAAAATCTTCAATCGGTTTCCCCCCCATCTTTAAACCTACTAGCTGTAGTTTGTATGGTTTTTTTCCTTCCCTTAGATCAGAACGTATTTTCTCCAAGACTTTCTTTCCAATATAATCTCCCTGTTTATCCCACTTCCCTCTTCCGGAATGTGAAACCTGATAACCTAGATTACACTGAAATGGATTATGCTGGTTATCCATGTCCTGCCCCCAGGAAAGTATCCCAGCTTGAATTCGCCTACAGTGAGGAGGAGCAGTTACCATTAGCTGATGTTTCTTTCCTGCTTCTAAAACGGCATACCACAAATCTTCCGCATGTAATGTGGCATTGTACAGATAAATTTCAAAGCCCGATTCACCAGAGAATCCAGTCCGTGAAATAATACATACCCGTCCTCCTATTTTGGCTTCAGCAAGACCATAAAAAGGCAATTTTTCAAGATCAACTTGTCCCCCGACTAAGTCTTTCATGAGTGCTAATGATTTTGGCCCTTGGATTTGAATGGGACAAACATCTATTTCCTCAACTTCAACATCAAATCTGTTGTCATGATTAACGCCCTGTAAATACATCCCTACATCTGAGTCTGCAAGAGAAAACCAGAATTCATCTTTTGATATCCTTAGAAGTACCGGATCATTCAAAACACCTCCCTTATTGTTGCAAAGAACAACGTATTTGGCACTCATCGGTTTAATTTCAGTAGCATCACGAGTAATGACATAATCTACAAATGATTCCGATTCAGGCCCTTTTACCATAATTTGTCTCTCCACAGCAACATCCCACATGGTGACATGATTCTTTATGGCATCATACTCAACCATAGGGCCTCCATTTTCAGGCTTAACATAACCAAAAGGATGATAGATTCTGTTGTAAATAGTAGCTCTCCAACAGCCTGCTTCAACTGATAAATGCCAATATGGTGATTTTCTTACGCGAGTGAAAATCAACATTTCAACTGGAGTTTCACCACTCTGACGAAGGTTGTATGGGACTTGACGGTCTGATTGGTCTACTGACGTAAAATGTATGCTCATAGAAAAATGTCCTCTAATAATTTAATTATTAGAACGTTCTACATTCTGATTAACAACTAACCAATTGAAAATTAGATTTAATTCATAACTTTCAAGTTGTTGTTAATACAAATTTTGATTTCATGAAATTAATTCTAATTAATATAATAGATCTTTTCGATTTAACTAAGCTTCGTCCTCACCACGTTGTCCACAAAAGAAACCAATACCAAAGTCAGGTGTTGAAAATGTTATAGCAGTTCCTTTTGGGAAATATAGAAGATCACCTGTTTTTGCCGTCACCTTCTTTCCAGTTTCATCTTCAATAATGAAACTCCCATCAATAATGAGTTTCATCTCATGATAGGTGTACGTGTATTGCAAAGATTCTCCTGCCTCAAGTCGAAACAAACCGCTAGTAATTGGTTTTTCTGAATCTTCTGAAACAGCAAAGTCTTTAAGAAATGCCGGCACATTCGCAACTTCCATTGATGGTAGTTCTTGTGTCTTTATTTGCTCAAAATAATTAAAAGCCATTTTATACCTCTCTGTATAGTAGATTAATCAATTGACAATACTTTCCAAACCAATTTAATAAATACTTTTATGCGATAAATTACTAAGAACTTCAAGTTGTATAATATATTTTACTTAATCCTTCAAAGCCAGAAAGCGTATAAAATTAAATAGTCTGGGTCGATTCCCTGCAAATCCACTTTTTTTCGCAAATTCTGTGAAGGACTGGTTAGTTCATCGTGAAATACATTGAAAGAACACCGATTAAGATATCATAATCGCTTTTGTTACAGAAAACGAATGGCCAATTCCCATAGAAAAAATCAGAAAATACTTCTCTTGAACCAGATGCCTGGCAGCAAAATTTAAAAGAAAAACCCGGAACCTGGTAATAATTTTGTTCAGGCTAGCTCAGCAGACACAGTGAAAAGATGGTTCCCTACGGCTAATCTGGACTGCCCCCACCGGAACTTACGTTTCCGAAGCCTGAACCGACTGAAATAAAACCGCTGAGCCTATTTCGTTGAAGTTTAACTTCAACGGACTCCCATATTTTCAATTGAAATTTCAGGAGTTTTACCGGCAATTAGATCTGCAGTAAGACGTGCGGTTCCGGATGACATAGTCCAGCCTAAGTGTCCGTGCCCTGTGTTGTAAAACAAATTTGAGTGACGGCCTCTTCCGAGTATAGGCGTACCTTCCGGTGTCATCGGACGTAAGCCCGACCAGAATTCCACTTTGTCGTAATTTCCTGCATTTGGAAAAAGCTTTTTTGCGTTTTTGAGGATATGTTCAAAATCTTCCGGAGTATGGCCAAGATCGTAACCGCAAAACTCGGATACAGAGCTGACCCTGAAATGGTCTCCCATAGGCGAAAATCCCAGTAAATCTTCTTCATGTAATCCTCCTGTCCGTGGAGGAGTATGCCCTTTTTCTACAGGAATTGTGATAGAGTAACCTTTCACTGGATAAACAGAAAGCCTGACTCCCAATGATTTTTGTGCAAGCAGCGGACTCCATGAGCCCAAACTTAGCACATAACGGTCTGCGCTGAAAACACCGCGGTTGGTGACAACACGTTTCACTTCAGTTCCGGTAGCATCAATCTGCTCTATCGAAACTCCGGATTCAAAAGTTCCTCCCATTGACCTGCAGACCTCCATCAACTGTTCCGTAAATATTCTGGAGTCTCCAGACTCATCGTTTGGTGAAAAGACACCACCAGCAATCTGATCCTGTGATTCCGCCAGTTCCGGAATTATTTCCAGCGCACGTTCTTTTCCTACAAATTCCAGTTCTTGTCCAGCTTCCTGCAGTATTCTTACGTGTTCTGAACCTGCAGCCAGCACTTCCGGGTTCCTGTATATATAAAACAGTCCTTTAGTATTTTGTTCATATTGAACTCCTGTGTCTGCTGCTGTTTCAGTCAATATTTTCTGCGAATATACTGCAATCTGATGTTTTGCCAGGGAATTTATTTTGGCTCTTGAATGAGTACACTGAGCAAGGAATTTCAACCCCCAGCGTAAAAATTGCGGATCGGTCTGAAATTTCATCCGGAAAACAGGATCCTGATGAAATAAGGAATTGAACCATATTTTCAGTGCTTTTGGTGAACCCCACGCAAGAGCATGTCCCGTGGCAATCAGCCCAGCGTTACCGTAACTCGCACCGCCGATTCCGGGAGGTTGACGGTCAAGCACAGTAACTTGATGACCGTCTTTAAGTAGCTGATAAGCCGTCGTAACACCTACGACTCCTCCGCCCATGATTATTATTTCCATTGAATTTTAGAATGCTCAGTTGATTAAATAATTTACTGTAAAAAATCGGAAACTCAGCTTAGTGTTTCATTTCACTGCATTCACTGTTTAACTGCTGACAGTTTGGCGTAATCCCGGAAGGAAAACCCAGAGAATTCCAGCCAGCATTATTGTTCCGCCTATTGCTTCATAGCTGCTGATGAGTGTACCAAAAACGAGAAGCTCAAACAAAAGTGTCGTGGCCGGTGAAAAAGAACTAATAATGACCGCTTTTGAAATAGTCAGGTAACGCAGAGCATAAGTATAGGAAACACGTCCCATAAAAGGTCCACAAAAAGCTGCCAGCGCAATCCATTTCCATTCACCACTTTGTAAATTCGTAACGCCGCTTCGTACTTCCGCCAGACTCCAGAGTATGACAAGCCCCACTGCTAAACGTGAAACATTCAAAACCTGCGGATTTATTTCATCTATAATTCTTTTGGCCAAAACCTGCATCGATGCAAAACTGAAGGCTGATGTTACAGCCCAGAGGAATGAGGACCAATTTTTTAAATCAAAAGTCAGGGAGTCCATTTTCATTACGATAATACCTAATACAATTACCACCACTGACATCCAGACTCTGATGCTGATGAACTCTTTCAAAAACATCCAACTGAGCAGCATCGCAATAATAATCTCAATTCTGCTTACTAAAACCAACAAGGTTGGTGAAGACTGGCTCAAAGCCTGGCAAATCGCATAATTACCCAACAGACCTGCCAGGGAAGTGGCAAGGGTGATTCCTGCAATTTTCCAGGAAAATTTATTTTGGTGACGTGCAAACCAGGCGCCAGGCAGGGAAAACAAAAATGCCCAAAGGAAAACACCCCAGATTACAGGCAGAGGTGCGACTGTATCTAAACTTAAACGGTATGGAATTGCGTAAAGCCCTCCTCCAAACATAGCGAGCAATGCGAAGCACAGCCCTTTGATTTGATCACTCACAAACTACTTTCTTAATTTAAACTTTATTTTCCTTTACAATGCATTCTCTATTTTTGGGCTTTGATAAGTCAAGAAAATTTACATCTTCATGAAAACATGGTACTATTGGCATTTCATTTTTCGCCTCTCAAACCGTCTGAATTAATCTGTTAGATGCAACTTGTCGGCATTGGTTTTGCCAGTTCAAACTGGGATACTTTAGTTAAGCAGTTACAGAAACAGGTTTCTCATCAATTGAACGGGAAGTTGTTCGTTGATTCAGTTTCAGTTGCTGAACCTGAAATTAGCTCAAAAGAACTTGAGTATGCGTCAGCAGAGTTGAACAAACTAAAAGCGGATTGGGTTTTATTTTCTCCGGGTGCATTTGAAAATCCGCAAGTCTGTCTCAAATTACTGGAGGAGCTAAAAATTGTTTCTGAGAAAAATGTCAGTTACGTGTTGGTGCTTGACGATCTGAGTCATGATTTATCGGCGTTATTAAAACTGCAGCCAGTTCTTGAACTAGTCAACAATATGCAGTTTAGACTTTCTGCTCCGGAGATGCTGCTGACTCATCACATCCGCAGTTTTCCCAGGATTCGTTTGGACAATGACTTTCAGACAATGGACTACACAAATCATTCCGGAATCCTGGTACGTCAATCCGCAAAGGAAGTACCTCTGAATACGCTGATTCCCCTGAACAGCATTCAGAAATTTGAAACTGAAAATGGAGAACTTGCTCCGGAAATATGGCTGCAGAATTTTTTACAGAAGAGAGATAAAACTGCTCTTCCGGAACGTGTAGTAGGGATTTTACGTGAAGCAAAAGGTTGTTATCTTTTTCCGGGAATTCCTTTTAATTCAATCCAAAGGCTGAATTTCGACAATATTAAGGTTGAACATTTAATCCGCCTTGACGAATGCACTTTAAAAAATCCTCCTTTCAAACGTTTCATTGATGACATGAACGGTGAGCACAAAAGGTGGCAGAAAGCTAATCAGCAAAATAAAAAAACAAAATCGGTCGCAATTCATGGCTCAGGTAAATACCTGATAGTAAATGCTTTACTCGAAAAACTATTCAGAGAAATCGGCCGAACAAATGTTAAACTGCAGACTAATACTGATCCCGTGCAACTACCACGGAAAGATGCCGTCTACTGGTTGAAACTGGACGAATCACCTGAGAAAAGTATTAAGTTGTGTCTGATTGACTGGTGTGCTGACTTGCATCACATTCTTGCACCGCTGGATAATTTTGTTGAGCTGAATGATCTCCAAATGACTAATAATTCAGCACCACTGCCCATACAGAAAGCGGAGTTTGAAAAAAAGCGTAATAATTTATTGGCTGAGGAAAAATCGCTCGGAACCACAATTCATCAGGCTGAGAGCAGTCAAATGCTTTACAAACAGGAACGGGATGTCCTCCAAAAAATTAATACTTTTTCTAAAATGTTGATTGAAGCACTTTCCAAAAGCATCACATGGGAAGCGGCTGCAGAAAATGCCGCGGAGGTAAAAACGTCAAGAGCGCTTTTGCTCTGTGAAGAAGAAACCCTTGCTGCAGAGCTGAATCTTAAGTTAAGCAAAGTTCAACGAAAACTCTGGATCAACCCTTTCAAGTTTCAGCAGCCGGAAGATTTAACTCAATTTAACACAAAAATGATTCTCTCTTATTTGAAACCGGAAAACCTTATTGTTACTGCCACCGCACGTGCACACCTGGAAAATCTTTGCCGACAGGCAATTGAGCAGGGAGAAAAGGCGGAAACTGTTATTAATGAGCAAAATAAAATAATTGAACACGGAATAACAGATGCTGCTCTGCTCATGAAAAATAAAAAAAATCTCGCCCTGAGCTGGCTGTATGTTTCTCTTAAACAACTTTTATATCGTGACCGTAACTTGTTTCAAACACTTCCGGAAAAAGCAGCATGAATAGTTCACCTACAATTCAAGATATCATCATGCAGCTCAACCAATACTGGCACAGTCAGGGTTGTATGCTGATGAATCCGTACGATGTTGAAACCGGTGCCGGAACCATGAATCCGATGACCACTCTGCGTGTGGTTGGTCCGGAGGAATGGAATGTAGCTTACGTCGAACCTTCGAGAAGGCCGGCTGATGGACGTTACGGTGAGAATCCAAACCGCCTTTATCAACATCATCAATATCAGGTAATTCTGAAACCTTCACCGGATAATGTGGAAGAACTTTACCTTGCATCGCTGGAGGCTTTAGGCATCGATCCGCTGCAGCACGATATTCGTTTTGTAGAAGATAATTGGGAAGCACCGACTCTTGGCGCATGGGGTCTCGGCTGGGAGATCTGGCTCGACGGTATGGAAGTCACACAATTTACATATTTTCAACAAGTCGGCGGAATTTCCTGTCAACCTGTTTCCGCGGAGTTGACTTATGGTATCGAAAGAATTGCCTCCTACTTACAGGATGTTGAAGACGTATTTGATCTTGAATACTCAAAAGGAGTCAATTACGCTTCAATTTTTCGGCAGCCGGAATTTGAACATTCAAAATACACTTTTGAGGTTGCGGACACAGAACTGATGTTCCGCTGGTTCAATGATTATGAGCAGGAGGCAGGACGTGCGTTTTCGGAAAAGCTGGTTTTTCCCGCCTACGATTATGTGCTCAAATGCTCCCACACTTTTAATCAGCTTGATGCAGCCGGTGCAATCAGTGTTTCTGCACGTGCGGCATACATCGGAAGAGTACGTAACCTTGCTCAAAATATCGTAAAACTCTTCCTTGAAGAACGCTGCAAACTCGGTTTTCCTTTGATGAATGACCGCGATGCTGCCCGGAAATGGGTGGAAGAACTTACTCCTGACAATTAATGTGATTACTGCTTTGTGAATACTTATTTACTGGAAATTGGACTTGAAGAAATGCCTGCGCAGATGATTCTGCCTGCAGTTGAACAATTGAAATCACTGGTGCAGAAAACCTGCGAAAACCACCAGTTGAGTTTTAATGAACTGCGTACCTTTTCTACCCCCAGAAGACTGGCTGTTCAAATTCAGGGACTACCGGAAAAACAGGAAGACCGCAGCATTGAGCTGAAAGGACCTCCTGCCGCTATTGCAAAAGACAAGGATAACCACTGGACTAAAGCAGCGCTGGGATTTGCCGCGAAAAACGGGGTTGAACCTGCTCAGCTGCAATTTCGGGAATATGAAGGCAAAGACTATCTTTTTGTGCAGCGTATCGAATTAGGACAGCCCGTTCCGGAACTGCTGCAGGCACAGCTGGAGCAGTGGATTTCGCAGCTGAATTTTCCTAAAAATATGCGCTGGGCTTCATACAAAATGCGCTTTATTAGACCGATACGCTGGATAGTTTCGCTCTGGAACAAGACAGTTGTACCGCTGAAACTTGAAATGGTTGAAGCCGGAAACGAAACACGTGGACACCGCTTCCTGAGTTCCGGAAAAAGCCTGCTCAAAGATGCAGCTGATTATCAAGAACAGTTGGAAAAAATGAATGTGATGCCTGATTATGAAAAGCGACGTGAATCCATAGTTTCTCAAATCAGCAAACTGGAACAGGAATTTGGGTTCGTGGTGGAACTGGATGAAAAGCTGCTGACGGAAGTCACGAATTTGCTAGAGTGGCCTACTGTGCTCCTCGGAGATTTTGAAGAAGAATTCCTGGAACTGCCGAGTGAAGTTTTGGTCACCAGCATGGCTGTGCATCAGCGATATTTTCCTGTTTTCAGTAAAAATATAAATCAAGACTCAGCCGAAAAAAAATTACTTCCACATTTTGTTACTGTACGCAATGGTAACAGCAAAGGACTCGACACAGTAAGACGTGGCAATGCTAAAGTACTGCGTGCGCGACTCAGTGACGCCCGGTTTTTCTACCTCGATGATCAGAAAAAATCACTGGAAGAGTTCCGCCAAAAAGCAGAAAATGTAGTCTTTTTTCAACAGCGTGGTACGCAGGGTCAACGTGTTCAGCGAATTTCGGACCTTAGCGTTTTTATCGCATGCAGACAGGAGCTTAATGAAATTCAGCAAAAACATGTACGCAGGATTGCTGAACTGAGTAAGTTCGATCTGGAAACACAGCTCGTTCAGGAGTTTCCGGAATTACAGGGTTTGATGGGTGAAAATTACGCAATGCTGAAAAACGAGAAGGCTGTTGTCTGCCGTGGAATTCGGCAGCATTATTATCCTCGCAACGCAAAAGACTTTTTACCGGAAGACGTGGAATCCGTTCCGGCAGCACTTGCAGATAAACTTGATCTGCTGACCACTGCTTTTTCGCTGAACATGATCCCTTCCGGTGCAGCTGATCCATATGCTTTACGCAGAACTGCGCAGGGGATCACTCAGCTTATCCTTGGATTACGACTCCCACTGGACCTGCATGAACTGATTTCCGCTGCCGTTCGTCTGCTTGATGATCAACAGGATCTAGCACTGGATCGCACAAAACTGCAAAATGATTTGCTGGATTTTCTGCTTCAACGGCAACGCTGGTTCCTGCAGGAACGTGGAATACGCTACGACCTGATAGACGCAGTTCTCAAAACTTCGGCAGGATTTCAGCCCACGCAGGGAAAAACAGCAAGACCTGTTTTAGCAATTGAACAGCTCAGTTTTGCGGAGTATCTGGGCGAACATCTTGAGACAGATATGTTCAAAAGATCCGTCGAAGCAATCGTACGTGCCGCAAATATCAGCAGTAAATATGCGGGCAGAATTGCTGAAGAACTGAACGAATCGGCTTTGGAACTTAAGGAAGAGAAGGCCTTTCTGGCCGCCCTGCAACCCATTCTTAACAGTGATTCTCAAGCTCTCTGGAGTCCTGATAATTATCTGCAGCAGCTGCGTAAAATTGAACCTGTCGTAACACGTTTTTTCGAAGATGTGATGGTCATGGACGAAGATCCCGTAAAATGCGGAAACCGACTTTGGCTCTGCCAACAGCTGGCACAATGGTCGGGCAGGCACCTCGATCTGCAGTCCATTGTTTTTGCCTGAAACTTTTTCCTGACCAGCGGCAGGTGATTATTTTTTGTAGGGGCACGGCGCGCCGTGCCCCCCGTTGAAACTTATCTTAATTGTTCTTTCTTTAGTGACTCAGTGCCGTAGTACCTGAGGCCATTTTATCACGCTGAATTTTTTAAATTGAAACACGCCCCGGCAATCATTATCCTTGTTATTCATTTTTTGATTTTCGCTATAGTTAATCAATTCTTGAATCCTCATCCCGATATGCTCGACCACTGGGTATGGTCACGCTATCTGAGTCTTTCTTATTTTGAGCATCCTCCGATGGTTGCCTGGCTTATCCGCGGCATCACCCTGATTGGAGGAAATACTGAAACCGCTTTGGAAGTCGGCTCGCAACTGATGACAATCAGCATCATAGCTTTGACATACGCCGGCACACTTCGCTTGTACGGAGTAAAGGCTGCGTTGGTAACGCTGCTGATTTTATGCAGTATGCCTTATTTCACCCTCGGTAGTATCTTTCTGCATATTACACAGCCTTTTCTGATATTTTGGGTAGCGGCGCTTTTTCTGCTGATACGCTTTCATCAGCTGCCCAAAAATAAATGGTTACTCTGGATTGGGATTGCAGCAGGTTTTGGCGCACTTTCAAAGTACATCATGCTGCTTTTTTACATAGGACTTTTTCTGCACCTATTACTTTACCGTAAAACGCGCAAAGAAATTTTGAATCCGTGGCTTTACGCGGCAGGAATTATTTCACTCACTATTTTTGTGCCAGTGCTTTTATGGAATGCTCAACACGATTGGATTTCATTCCGCTGGCAGTTAGGTAAAGGAACTTCCGGCGCGGATTTTGGTGAAAATACTTTAGCATTTACGCTTGGACATCTGCTCTTGTTTTCTCCTTTATGGGCCCTGATGGGAGCTCTGGGAATCTGGTGGGTGAGAGATCACCTTGCTCATGCAAACCGTCCGGAATCCGTAATTACCGTGATTTCCATTTTTCCGCTGCTCTTTTTTACACTAATGAGCCTGAAGGGTACAATCGCGGATCCTCACTGGGCAAACCTGGCTTATCTGGGAATCGCTGTTTTTCTGGGTAATGAACTGCTCTGGCGTTTCCAAAAGAAAACCCTTTACGGATTACTGGCTCTAGGCATTCTAATCAATGTCGGGCTGACCGGAACAGTCGTCACTCACGCACTGAATCCATTGTTTGACTGGATGCCCTATGAGCTTAAAAATTATGATTATCTGCAGTCCAAGGGACTACCGGAATCTACCCTGAAAACTCTACGGGATAAAAGTGAACGGCACCTCAGCGCAGCTCAATACAACGCTCATTTGAGCAAAATTCTGACAGAGCGTGAAGTTGAGCAATATGCGGAAT
>Ga0208132_1000938_pt1 | contig 13185 bp, 10 predicted proteins | sample ETNtaG_16_FD_185785 | JGI IMG/M metagenome (GOLD analysis project Ga0208132, IMG submission 185785) | Marine microbial and viral communities from oxygen minimum zone, Eastern Pacific Ocean - ETNP201406SV199 (SPAdes) (version 2) | ecosystem: Environmental > Aquatic > Marine > Oceanic ... | reverse complement strand
TTAATGAAAATAGTGCAAAGATCGATATTCGTTGGTATGATAATCAAGGTACAGATGCTTTAACAAAAAGCTATATCCAGAAATTGATTATGGCAGGGAATTATGGTGTATGGCATGAGCCAAAGATCAATGTAGAGAAATTCAAATTTGATTTAGGAATTTCATTAAGCGATTTGATTTCGCAGTCCGTTTAGATCAAAAACTGATTAAACAAAAAGCCCCGGCAGAAATGCTAGGGCTTTTTGTTTATACTACGATTTTAAGTACTATTTCAATAACATCATTTTATTCGTTGAAGACCAAGAGGGTGTTTCAACAGAAATCAAATAGACTCCGGAAGAAAGAGACTTTCCATATCTATCTGTGCCATTGAATTCAAGTTTGTATGAACCTGGATTCATCTGTTCTTTTGCAAGAGTGTTCACTGTTTGTCCAAGTATATTCCAAATTGATATTGTAACGAATGTTTGTTCTGCAATATCAAAACGGATAGTCGTTGTAGGATTAAACGGATTTGGATAATTTTGATGCAATGCAAATTGCATTGGTACTATTCCTCCGTTAATAACACTCAATTCAGTATTTGCTGACCCGGGAGTCGGGTTTAAAATACTCCAAGATGATGAACCGTCAGGGAAACGACCATAACTTGTATCGGCGATTTGTTCACTATAAGTTAATGAATCGACGAAACTAGTATCGCTGGCAAAAATGGTTACAAGTCCGATCTGTTCACCATCACCGCTGAGTTTTTCCTCTACATGCAGTACACCTTGTTCAGATTCTTTATCAGCCCATAACAGTAAAAAGCCACCTGAAGCAACTGTTGTGACATTGGCATCACTAGTAGGAATCTGCCAGGATGCAGGATCAGTCAGGTCGTCGGTAACATACATGCCGCCGACATTGACAGAATTTGAACCAGAGTTGTATAATTCGATAAAATCATCATAGTCACCATTCTCATCCATGCAACAGGCATCATTGCTGGCCAGGAATTCATTAACCATAATTCCCGACAGATTTGTGGGTGTCCAAGTGTTCGAAGCACCCGCATTGGGATCAGGGAAAGATGCCCAGGTAGAACCACCGTCGTCAACACGGGCATAACTGGTATCTTCAGCCTGTGCACCAAAAGTCAACGAATCTACGAATGTTGTATCTGTTCCGGAAATATATACCAGTCCGATTTGCTCGCCATCGCCGCTCAACTTCTCTTCCACATGAAGTGGGCCCTGTTCTGATTCTTTATCTGCCCAAAGGACTAGAAAACCGCCGGGTGGGATGGTTGTTATTGCTGCCGCTGTGTCCGGGATTTGATGCGAAGCCGGATCAGTCAGATCATCGGTCAACCACAATCCGCCGATATCTACTGAATCAGTTCCCGGATTGTAGATTTCAATCCAGTCATCAAACGCCCCAGAATCATCTGCCCAATAGGTATCATTACTTGCCATAAACTCATTGATATATAGCGTTGGCGCCTGGGCAAAGACCAGGATTGGCAGCGCCATCATGATTGTTATTGTTAACGTTCGTTTCATTACGAACCTCCTTTTTGTTAGTGTTGAATGCCATAAATATATAGCCTTTGTTCAGAATCACAGACTATATAAACTCTGTTAATTGCGGGATCATAATCCACACCTTCGGCTTTTTCAATATCGAGGGAATAGGTGTGGATTACACCTTCATCCAGATTCCATTCGATAAGCTGCTGAGATTCATCGCTGACTATCATGAAATTCCCATTTGCAGAATTAAAACACAAGCCCGAATAATCTTGTGCAAAATTCAATGATAATTCTTTGCTGATATTCATGGTTGAATCCAATTCTATAAAAGCGCCGGGATTCTTTTCATTTAAAAGAGAAATCCTACTGGTCACCGGATTGTACATAATACCCTCAAATCCATGGATGCTGGATAATCCGTCGAAATTTATTGAAAAGCGATCTAACTCGTTTCCAAGTGTATCCAGGTGCACCACTTCTCTGAGTCTTTCTTCAGCAATCCACAATGTATTGTCACGATTGTCATATGTAATGCCTTCCAGGTCATCACCAGTGTAGGAGAGCGTCTTTTTTGTATTTCCGAACAGATCCAGTTTATATATTGAATTATCCGGCGGATCACTTACGGAGTAAAGAGCCGTGCCATCTGCATTCAGCGTAAGCCCGGATGGTTCGGGGACTTCTAAAGTATAGCTCCCAATTAATCCCAATTTCGGTCCCGAATTATCATCCATTTCCTCTTCTAAGTTGCAGGACAGGAAAATAATCATAAAACCAATCATCCAGCTATTAGGCATTTGATTAGTTATTAGATGCACCTGGCGTTGGCGTAGTGAAAAACTCCCAAGTGTTACTTCCGTCTGGTTTCCGGCCCTTTGAAATATCCGTCGTTTGCGCATCGTAGGTTAAGGTATCAATTGGGATATTGTTAGTAGCGTCAGAAGTGAATAATCCAATTTGTTCACCATCGCCGCTCAATTTGATCTCAACATGCAGAATCCCCTGTTCCGACTGCTTGTCCGCCCACAGCAGTAGGAATCCACCCGGATCGATGGTTGTTGTATCGGGTGCTGTTGTCGGTATCTGCCAAGTTGTGGGAGCATCCAATCCATCGGTTATGTACATTCCACCAATATCCACTGCTTCATCATCAGCGTTGTAAATCTCAATGAAATCTTCGTACTCACCATTTTCATCCGTACAGCAGCTATCGTTGCTTGCCAGGAATTCGTTGATCAGTAGCGCCGGTGGAATATAGGCAGTCAATGAAACAGTGTAAGACAGAGTAGTTGTTGGAGCATCTGATGGCTCGAGTGAAACCAGTTCGGAATTATCTACTGCTTCGATGTAATAGCTGACTGTTGTACTGTCACTTTGGGCTCCGATGGTTGCGGAAAACGTATCAACCGCAGCAGAGTTCATTACAAGCTGTACAAAACTGCTGTCCTCGTGAATCTTATAGTAAACAGAAACTGAATCGAGTCCGTAATCATCCGTAACTACTGCAGTGATGGTAACAGCGTCTACTGGTGACGGTGACTGTGGTGACCGGGAAACAGACATAATCATTGGTGCCACATTTGGTTGAGTGGAACTGTTTGTTGCCCCAGGAGTCGGTGTACTGAAATATTCCCATGTGTCGCTTCCGTCTGGATTGCGGCCGTAAGAAATATCAGTAGTTTGAGCTTCAAATGTAAGCTGATCTACAATAGTTAGACCGTCAGACTCAGTTAGAACAATATCCTCACCACCACTACCCAATGCAAAATCCACATGTAAAACACCTTGAAGTAATTCCTTATCACACCAAACAATCAAAAAATCTCCAGGTTGAATAGTCGTTAGAGACGGTTCAGTCGACGGAATTTGATACATGGTAATGTCGTCCTTTCCGTCTGAAACGTACATTCCACCGATATCAATAGCATTGCCACCGCCATTATAGATTTCAAACCAATCTTCGTATGGATCACCGTCATTGCTGTCTTCATCTGGATCAACAGTAGCCGCATCATTACTGGCCAAAAACTCATTAATGTAGAGTTCAAGAAGGCTGGTATTTGACCCGCCATCGTCATCAGCTTCTTCATCAAGGCTGCAGCTTATTATAAATAACATACTTACCATCACAATTATCGACATTGTTGCTAGCTTCATGTTATATCTCCTTATGCTATCTTAATTAGAATTTTATTAATGCCCTAAAGTTTATTGAATTAAAATCATAATCTCCCGGGGCACCGTCACCCGTTGCATTTGTTGAATTATCCACCATTATATAGTTGAACATAAACTTGATGTTTGGATTTGCATACCATGTTAGACCCAAGGTGATGTTATTTGCTTTTCCGCCCATAATTCCGCTTGGACTTCTTGGATCAATGGCTTTTGGATCAGATAAATTTAAATTACTGAAACGGGCCAGTAACTCCCAAGCTCCAACTTTATTATTGTTTGGAATTATCTGGCTGAATTCACCCTGCGTGTTATCCCAGGGTCTTTTCTCACCTGTTAAAACCCAACTGAGGTAAACATATCCGCCGCTAAATGAAGCATCATTGTATTCACCATAATAACTGCTTGTTGTATCCGTTTCGTCAAATCTTGTTAAGCCTGCCTGCATATATTCTCCCTGCAAGCTGATATTCTTGAATCCTAGTGCTCCTTCCAAGCCAACTCTCGTAATTTTTTCGACGTTGAAAATATTATCTGTATCCAACATTTCAATATCACCTAATTTTGTTTCTGGCTCACTGGTGAAATCTACAACACTACCAGCATCATTAGGTGCATGCTGTACAAAGGAAGCCCCAGTGTGAATCAGAAAATTGTTTGCTAGAATAGGTGCAATGGCAAATCTAGTGCCAAATCCGCCACCGGTTTCATCCTGTGTTTTGTTCTTATCATCCACGAGAAGTTCCTGTCCGAAAAGTGAAGCACTGAAATTCCAATTTCTACCCCATTTTGTATAGCCAATAGATGATCGTCTTCCAACTTTGAAAGCAAGGTTTGGCATGGCTCTTTCCATAAATGATTGGTAACGTGAAGTAATCAGAATCTCGTGACCAAAAGGTACTTTGAAGTGGCCGATTTTGATGAAAGAGTTACTAAAACCGGTGTAAGCCACCCACATATCTTTTATTTCGACAGTGGCATCTGCGATATCAATATCCCATTCTGCTCGCCAGTCTTCCCACAGCTTTACTTTGATTGCAAACCGCCCTTTTCGGAGATGTGTACCGTTGCTGAGCAGATCAAGTGTATCGTCAGGAAAATAAGCCCCGTCCAGGAATATCCTTATATCAAAGCGAGTTTGAAACTGGCCATCTTCCGATTTGAACTTAATTATCCCTTCATCCCACTCTGTATACCCCTGAGTTTTGCTCACTTGTGCAAACAGGAATCCGACTATCAGTATCTGAATTACCAGTGGTTTTATTATTTTCATTGTATTATTCTCCTTATCATTTTGCTGTGTCTTTGCCACTATCAACTTCCATGATAGTCTTAGCGATATTAGCCAAATGAACACCAATCTGCTTAAGCAGATCCATGAACTCTACATGGACTTCATGGGTCTCCAGCGATTCTCCTTTTTCTTCATGTAGACGCATCACATGCTGCTTACGAAAATCTGATTCCAGTATTTCATATTTCTCTTCTTTACGCAAAATCTTTTTTGACATTGCTGGATCCATCTCACCTAAAGCGTCACGAAGACGACTCATCTGTTTACTCACTTTCACGTGAAAAGCGATTAACTCTTTTTTCCCTTCTTTGGAAAAATCACTTTTTAATTGAAGTCTCTTGGCAGCTAACGGGACCATATTTCGATGAATAATATCTCCAATATTTTCCAAGTCATTAGCAATGGATATCATGGCATACACTTCGCTCATCTGCTGATTACTTAATTCCTGTCGTCCGATCTTTACCAGATAATCCACTACCTTTTCATCAAGGAAATCAATCTTTTCTTCCCTCATGTCAATCCCTTCGTGAATAGTCAGTTGAGGATAGATTTCATCCTTGCCCGGGTCATCTGTTGTAAATGGGTGAATGATAGCTCGAAGCATACGGGCAATAATCTTAGACATGCGGGAAATCTCTGTCTGGGCTAGCTCAATGGCAAATGCAGGATGTGAAATTTGGCTGTCGTCCAGATGCCATGTAGCGGGGTCTATTCCTTTTACCTGTTCCACTTCCGGAAGTATGCGGTAAACCTGTTTTGCCAGCAAAGTTGTAAATGGTAAAAATATTAAGCCTACAGATACATTAAAAATGGTATGAGCATTTGCAATTTGCCGCGGCGTTTCTGCTGCAAGCTTTTCCATTCCACTAAGATCGCTTACAGAAGATAGCGAACGAACAAGTTCAGCCAACGGGGGAATAAGCCAAACAAAAATCATTACACCGCCTATATTAAACAAGACGTGGGCAAGGGCTACGCGCTTTGCTTCTCTAATGGTACCGATACTTGCAAGTCCCGCCGTAACACATGTACCGATATTGGCGCCCAAAATCATGGGAATGCCAGCTTCTAATGTAAGCAGGCCTTGCTGAGCAAGGACAATCACAATTCCCGTGAAAGCACTTGAACTCTGGACCAATGCAGTAAAAGCAGCACCAATTAAAATTCCGAGTAATGGATTTTCCAATCCTTTCATGAGATCAATGAACGGTTGAAATTCACGCAACGGTTTCATGGCGTCAGACATGAGTTTCATTCCAAAAAACAATATCCCAAATCCCAGAATTGCTTCTCCTATATGCTTAATGGATTCTTTTTTGCTAAACACAGTTAGGGCAAATCCAACTGTAATCATGAGAAGAGCATAGTCTGTCAACTTAAATGCCACCAGTTGGGCAGTAATTGTTGTGCCTATATTTGCCCCAAGGATAATGCCAATTGATTGTACATAGGTCATAAGCTGTGCCTGAACAAAACTCACAAGCATAACGGTAGTAGCGCTGGAGCTTTGAATAACCATGGTAACGAAAGCGCCCACAAATAGAGCAACCACACGATTTTTAGTCAAGGTTGCCAAAATCTTACGCATTTGATTTCCCGCAGCCTTTTTCAGCCCATCGCTCATTTTAGCCATACCATATAAGAATAGGGATAAACCGCCGAAAAGCCCCATTGTTAAAAAGCCCCACTGTATTGGTTCTCCAGTTCTTTCAGCTGCAGAAAGTGATCCTGACTCCATAATTATTAACCAAAGGCAAATTTTTAAATATTTCATGAAATGATTCATAGTTTTAATTTAATGTTTTCTTCCCCTATTTCATGAATCGTTTTTGCAATATCACCTGTATAAACATTGATCTGTTTTAACAGGTCCATTAGTTCCATATGTATTTCATGTGTTTCAATTGATTCTTCCCGTTCTTCATGTAGACGTTCCAAGTGTCTCGTACGATATTCGGTCTCCAAATCTGAATATTTTTCTTCTTTAGCCATGATTTGCCGGGCTCTTTCAGGGTCAAGTTCTGAAAAAGCATCTTTTAACCGACTGACCTGTTTACATATTTTTGTATGAAAAATATTCAGTTCTTCTTTGCCTTCTTTTGAAAAATCAGTATTTAGTACCGACTTTTTGGCAATGAGTGGAATCATGTTTTTCTCAATAATATCACCGATACTTTCAATATCGTTCACGATGGACATCATACCGTAAACTTCCTGAATTTGGCGGCCGGATAACTCCTGGCGGCCAATTTTTCTTAAATATATTACGATGTGCTCCTCAAGAAAATCCAATTTTTCTTCCCGCATTTCTATTCCTTCTACCAATGAAAGTTGAGGATATTTTTTGTCTTGTTGCGGATCATTGGATTTAAAAGGTTCTATAATTGCTTCAAGCATTCGACCAAAAATTTTCGACATTCTGGAAATTTCATTCCGAGCTAAATCGATAGCCATTGCTGGTGTAGAGATGGCTTTATCATCCAAATGCCACGTAGCGGGTTGGATACCCTTTTCTTGCTTTCTTTCCGGATAAATTTTCATAATTAAATTTGCAAACATGGTTGTAAACGGCAGGAAAAACAAAGCTAAACTCACATTAAATATCGTGTGGGCATTCGCTATCTGCCTGGGGGTTTCTGACGCAAGTTTGTCAATACCGTCCAAACCAACTGATGCAGGTGAAATTGAACGGATTATACCTGCAAAAGTTGGAATCCAAAAAATAAACAGAAGGACACCACCGATCTTAAACATCACATGAGCAATAGCTACACGCTTTGCTTCCCTCGACGTACCGATACTTGCAAGTCCGGCAGTAATGCATGTTCCAATATTGGCACCCATTACCAAGGGAATCCCTGCTTCTAATGTCAACAATCCCTGTTGTGCCAATACAATAACAATCGCTGTAAAGGCGCTACTGCTTTGAACCAATGCAGTAAATAGTGTTCCTACTAATAATCCTAATAGAGGATTTTCAAGACCTTTCAATAAATCAATAAACGGCTGGAAGGTACGTAAGGGCCTCATGGCATCTGACATAAGTTTCATGCCAAAAAATAGAATTCCAAAACCGAGGATTGCTTCACCTATATATTTTGTAGAATCTTTTTTAGAAAGCATGGTCATAGCAAAACCAACAGCTATCATGAGCAATGCATAATCGGTGAGTTTAAATGCTACCAATTGTGCCGTAATGGTTGTACCTATATCCGCTCCAAGAATAACTCCCAATGATTGTACAAAAGTCATGAGCTGGGCTTGAACAAAGCTGACCAACATAACTGTTGTTGCACTGGAACTTTGAATGACCATTGTAACAAAGGCACCTACAAACATAGCAATGAAACGATTGCTGGTAAGAGCAGAAAGAATATTCCGCATACGATCGCCGGCAGATTTTTTCATTCCTTCACTCATTTTTTCCATACCGTAAAGGAAAAGTGCTAATCCCCCTGCGAGGGTCATAATAAGTACACTCCAAGAGAAGGATCCGGATGGTTGAGATGATCCTGCAAAAATGGGATTTAATATCAAGAAGCTAAAAACTACTAATATTTTCAGTAAAGAAAATCGAAATAGTATCATTGAATGGGTCCCGTCATTTTGGCTATAGAATGATTTATAAAATCCATCTTATAAATTTGATTTTAATTCTTTCATTTTTTTCTCTTTATAGAGAGGAATAAACAAAGATAAAAAAGCAAGTATCAGTAAACCCAAACTCAATGGGTTTGTAAAAAACACAGTCCAAGTACCTTCAGCTAGTAAAGCTTGTCTAAAATTTGTTTCAGCCATTTTCCCTAAAATCATAGCCAGAACCATAGGTGCAGTTGGAAATCCATTTCTGCGCAGGACCCATCCCAAAATACCAAAGCCCAAACAAACATAAACATCAAACATGGTATTTTTGACAGCATAGCTTCCAACAAACGCAATGGCGATTATCACCGGCAGTAAAACAGCTTTGGGCGCAGCAATCAATTTGACCCAGATCTTGGTCCCGAGATACCCTATCAAAAGCATGAACGCTATGCCAATGGGTAAACTTGCAAATAAAGCATAAACCAATTGAGCATTATTACTAAAGAGTTCCGGTCCGGGAGTAATATTATGTAAAGTAAGAGCTCCGATCATAACCGCTGTTGCTGCTGATCCGGGAATTCCCAAAGTCAATAAAGGCACCAATGCGCCACCTTCACTAGCGCCAGCCGCAGCGGATGGAGCCGCGATGCCCTCTAATGAACCTTTTCCAAATTTGTCTGGGTCCTTACTGGAGCGTTTTGCTTCGCCGTAGGCCACAAATGCTGCAATGGTTGCACCGGCTCCGGGAATGGCGCCAACCAGTGCGCCTATAGCACCACCTTTAAATATATTTTTTCTAATTGTCCAAATTTCACTGAACTTTGGAAGCTTACTTGAAAATGTTTTGACTGCTGTTTTCACACCCGTATCTTTTTCGATATTCAAAAGAATTTCACCCAAAGCAAATAGACCAATTAAAGCGGGAATAAAAGAAAATCCATCAAAGAGCTCTGTTCTGCCAAATGTAAATCTCGGATGGGCATTAATAATGTCTAATCCAACAGTCATAAATAATAATCCCAATGCGGTACTGAAAAATGCTTTCGTCCGATTCTTCGATTCCATGGATGCTACGATTGTAAGTCCGAAAATGGCCAGTGAAAAGAATGCCGGAGGACCAAATTTTAATGCCACTTTTGAAATGGGGAAGGAGAAGAAAATGAGTATTAAAGATCCAGTAATACCACCCATAACATTGGCAAGCAAACTGGTTCCAAGCGCTCTCCCCGGTTGGCCCTGTTGAGTCAGGGAATAGCCATCCATGGCAACAGCCACAGCCGCAGGAGTCCCCGGTGTATTAATCGCAATGGCTGTGATAGTGCCGCCATAAGCGCAGGATGTATAAATTGAAACGAGGAAAACAATGGCGATAAGGGGATCCATGCCAAATGTAAATGGAACCATGAGAGCCAATCCTGTAGATGCTGATAATCCGGGCATGACGCCAACAAATATTCCAATTGTAATCCCAATCATAATGACCGTACCCGGTTGCCACCATGGAATAGTTTCAGTTCCTAATAGAGCGGAAAATCCGGAAAGAAGGTTTGCAAATAATTCCATTAGAAAAACATCCCCATAGGTAGCGGAACCTGGAGTACCTTATAAAAAATTCCATACATAAATAGAATGACAACAGCAGATGTTAAAAATATCGTTTTAATGTTTCCGTGCTTTAATATCATCATACCTGCAATCAGCATGAAAAATGTTGCAGGTAAAAAACCGATAAAAGATATAATAAAAACATATCCAAACAGGATTCCCACCAATTTTAAAACCAAAGGAACTTGGCCGGGTTTAGAGCTGTTCGATAATGTTTTCAACTGATATAAAATTAATAGAGAAACAAAAGCCAAAAAGAGTGCCCATACTTGCGGTACTGTAGCGGCACCTACTGTTGTTCCTTCTCTTGGAACTGGGAAATAATTGCTGATATATGTAAATGAAATTGCGATTGAGAGTCCAACACCTGCAATGAAAGGGATATTAGATTTTTCAATACCTTTTTTCTTTATATAATAAAAAATAACCGATGAAATAATTAGAATTGTAACAATAATAAAAAGAACAGGCATTGGAGCTGTCGGAGGTTCTTTTCCAACAGAAAATCCAGCTTTGGATAAATATGTTTTAGATGATTCAGCATCACGAAAGACCATTTCTTGAAATTCATCATCTTGGATAAAAACACCCTGAACACCTGTCGTTTTAATAAACTGTTTCCATGTAGGATCAGTGCTGACAGTTTTTAATAATTCAATTAAATAAGATACAATTTCTGGATTAGTACCTTTCTTTACAGCAAAGCCCCTCCACATGACATCGGAAGTAAGGTCAATGCCAAACTCTTTAAATGTAGGTGCATCCGGAAAAGTTGGATGCCGTTCAGGACTGGCAATAGCTGCAATTGTCAGGTTTTCTTTTCTTCCAATTATATCTTCGGGATTTCCCACATATACATGATTATGTTTCCCCATAACCGAAGCAATAGCAGGTCCACCGCCACCGTAGGGAATCCATTTTGCCGTAATACCTGCTTTGTCCCATATTTTCACAGCCATGAGATGATCTAAAGAACCACTTCCGGGTCCGCACCATTTTTGTTCATTTGGATGTGCTTTAGCAAAATCCAAAATTTGATCAAGGGATTTAATGTCTGCATATCGATTAGTAATAATGGCTTCCGGAGAAATGGTCAAACAAGCGAGATATTCAAAATCTTCTAGACCAAATCCGATGTTAGTCGTTTGGATCGGGGCAAGGTAAGCAGCAGGGAAGGCCAGGATTGAATATCCATCCGCTTTTTCATTATAAACATTTGCCAATGCAAGTAATCCAGAACCACCCGGTTTATTTACGACCACAAAAGATTGGTCAGAGATTTGTCCTGCAATTTGAGCGAATTGCCGTGCCATGAGATCTACAGCTCCGCCCGGTTTAGTATGAACGATTATTTTGACAGGCTTATCTGGATATTCTGCTGATAAAAAGCTGAAAGAGATAAAACTGAAAGCTATACAATACAGTATTTTTTTAATCATTTTATTATTAATCTATAAAATCTGCATCTATTTAAAATATTTTAGGGAGATGATTTACCTGATTTTCAGTATTTGATTATTTTTTAGCTTTACCATGTTGTATAAGGATTTTTCAGAAGCATCATATTATAATATTTTGTTTGCCCCGTGACCTCTTCCCCAACAAAATCCGGTTTATCAAATTCTTGTTCTTCACTTTCCAATTCTACTTCTGCTACAACCAATCCATTGTTGACACCATGAAATTCATCCACTTCCCAAACTAATCCACCGTGATCATATTTATATCGGGTTTTTTCAATAAGTGGTTGATCGCAAAGAGAGAGAAGATGATCTGCATCCGGAACGGGGATTTCCGTTTCAAATTCATAACGGCTCATACCGCTTGCACTACCCATTCCCTTAATAGTAAGAACACCTTTTTTTGATCCGTCTTTTTCAACAGTTCGAATTCGGACTGCACGTTCTTTTTCCGGCTGAAGATATCCCTGACGCATGGTGGTTCCGCTCATACCGTCAGGTAGTGAATTTATTAAAAACTTTCTTTCAATTTCGTTAGCCATAATTATTCCTTTTTGTTAGTTCGCTAATGGTTTGTCAATCCAGCCGATAACACGTTTGATTGCTTGGAGGTAGTTAATGTTTTCAAAACCATCAAGTCCAACGTCAGTCATGGTTTTTTTAATGTCATCAAGTTCTGTTGATTCAGAATTAATGGACATGACTTTTGCGCCGTTTATAATCACATTTCCCACTTCGCAAATTGTATCATTCACCATGTAACCATATCGTTCTTTCACAACACTAACGGCTTGCAAATCAGGATGACTTTTTACCATGGCCAGAAATTCATCATGTGTATATTCTTCTTTTTCGAAGTCGGGCATTTCAACTTGGAATGCAGGAAAAATGTCACTTTTCAGGAAATCAACAGAAACAGGGAATTCTGTTTTCGTCAGTGGATTCCACTGCTCCAAATCATCAATAGTCTGCACATAGGTTTTTATATCCATTTTCCCATCACGAATTTTTGTATTGTTGATATCATTCGTCCGTGACATGATATAGATTTCGGGCGAGTGACGAACCCATAGTTTTTCCGGTATTGGCACAGACAATCTTGCCATCCGCTTGGCTTGCTTTATAAAATCCTGTCCGAATGTTCGAAATTCGAATCTAGGTTTGGATATCTCTCCAACTTTGAGTTTTTCTTTTCCCATAATTTCTCCTTTGGTTAAATAGAAATAATGATTAATAGAAATTTAATATGGTTTAAAATTATTATTACGAATTAATTATAAATAAGTGGTTACATAAATAAAACTTCCCAGTGAAGCAATGGAAATTTAACTATCTGCCAACTGTTGTATTGTACCTTCATAAGATTTGCTAATCTTTAATTCAAATCTGAATGGAGTGTTTTCAGTTAAATGGTCCATGATGCGAACCCTGACCACACGATCCTTTTCAGCGCTGATATATCCCTGTATACAATGGCGACCTGCATCCGGACGTGGCCAGTTATCCCGGACAAGAAATTTTCGTTCTATTTCCAGTTTCATTTTTTCCA
>Ga0208132_1000927_pt1 | contig 13263 bp, 14 predicted proteins | sample ETNtaG_16_FD_185785 | JGI IMG/M metagenome (GOLD analysis project Ga0208132, IMG submission 185785) | Marine microbial and viral communities from oxygen minimum zone, Eastern Pacific Ocean - ETNP201406SV199 (SPAdes) (version 2) | ecosystem: Environmental > Aquatic > Marine > Oceanic ... | reverse complement strand
CTGCAAACCAGCGGATTGCCGCCAAATGTAGAGCCATGCTTTCCGGCAGTAAAGAGTTTTGCAGCCCTGCCCTTGGCAAGGCACGCCCCGATAGGCACACCATTACCGAGGCCCTTTGCCAGGGTCAAGAGATCAGGTGTTATATTGTTGTATTGATGGGCGAACATCTTCCCAGTACGGCCCATACCTGTTTGGACCTCGTCCAGGATTAAAAGCCAGTCGTTTTTTTCGCATAGCGATTTGACCTTATCTAGATAGTCAGACTCAGGAATAATGACGCCAGCTTCACCCTGAATAGGTTCAAGCATAACGGCGACAACATTATCATTATTGCTGTGTTTTGATAGCGCCTCTATATCGTCAAACTCGACATGAATAAATTCACTCACAAGTGGCGAGAAACCGTCCTGAACTTTATCATTGCCTGTTGCCGAAAGGGTTGCCATTGTGCGACCATGAAAGCTCTCATTTGCGCTAATTATTGTAGGCTCTTCAATGCCTTTGTCTTTTGCAAACAGGCGCGCAATTTTGATTGCCGCTTCGTTAGCTTCAGCGCCAGAGTTGGCAAAAAAAGCGTTATCCATCGTAGAGAGTGCGCAGAGTCGTTCGGCTAGCACTTCTTGGTGCTCAATATGGTACCAGTTCGAAGTGTGAAGCAGGGTCTTTGCTTGCTCTACGATTGACACGGTAATATCAGGATGACAATGGCCAAGGTTAACAACACCCACACCTGAGAGAGCGTCAAAGTATTTTTTGCCCGATTTGTCGGTCAGCCAGCAACCATCACCGCTGACAAAGGTGACATCAAGTGGTATGTAATTCGACATTAGTTTTGACATATTTTTCCTTTTAACAAAAAACAAAAAAGCCCCTAAATGGGGCCTCTTGGAACTATAGTAATTGCTATATTATTGCAAAAAAACCGCCATAGATAGTTTTAACGAAGTTCTAAATCTTCGAAGACAAAGAGCACTGAAAGTTCTTGCCACAACAGTCATTAATTTATCTATTTACTAAAACGTATTATTATATCCTAATCTTTTATTTTTCTCTTTCTTTAATTTCAAATAAAAAAAATCAAAAAAGTCCAACATTTTTTCATTATTTATGACACAATAGTGTTGCCTAAGTAAAAAAATATTGTTTCTATTATAAGGAGTAAAAATGCAACTAAACATCTCAGGTCACCATCTCGATATCACCCCAGCTCTCAGGCAACATTCAAACGAAAAACTCTCAAAAATTAAACACCACTTCGATCAAGTAATCAATATCAATATGATTCTGGAAGTGCAAAAAGATGTCCAGACGGCTGAGGCGACGATCCATCTAAGTGGCACTGATTTATTTGCAAAGGCCCAAAGTAGTGACATGTATGCGTCTATAGATCAGCTTATAAACAAGCTTGATTCGCAGATTATAAAGCACAAAGAAAAACTACATAGCCACAGAGACTAGTCTATATAAATTATAATGGTTGCTATTTTGAGAATGGCAGGGCGTTCTGTTTTGCCAAATGATAGGAACGGATTATATTTATGGCTGAAGTTGAACTAACTTCTTTCGAAGTTTGCCTGCAACAATTACTGATAGCAGTCGAGGCCTCTGACCACGAGGAGGCAAAAGCTCAGCTCCAGGAACTTCATCCTGGTGAGGTCGCCCGCATACTCGAGGCTCTGACGCCTAGGGAGCGCTCATTCGTCTGGCCTGGTATCGATATCTCCATACAAGGTGAGGCGTTAAAAGAGGTCAACGAGGATGTCCAATCTCAACTAATTGATGAGATGTCGGTTGAGGATCTAGTTGCGGCGACCGAAGGTCTGGATACTGACGATTTGGCAGATATCGTTCCCAATCTTCCAGAGACAGCGGTTCATAGCCTTTTGCTAACTCTAGACAAAAAACACCGAGAGCACTTGAACAAGGTAATGTCCTATCCCGAAGATTCGGCTGGCGGTTTGATGAATACCGACTTCATCACCGTAAGGTCAGACGTCAATATTAGTGCCGTTGTTCGTTATTTGAGGTTGCTTAAAGAGATGCCGGTTGATACCGATCAGGTATTCGTTGTAGATCGTAAATTTAATTACCTAGGCTCGTTGCATGTATCGACAATACTGACAGAAGAGCCTGAGGTTGAAATCTCTACCCTTATCAGTAATGAGGTAGCCAAGCCAATCCTGGCAACTACCGATGAGGCAGAGGTGGCACAACTTTTTGAGCAAAGAAACTTGATATCTGCTCCCGTAATTGATGAAAACAATCTACTGGTTGGGAGAATCACTATTGACGATGTGGTTGATGTGATACGTGACGAGGCAGAACACTCGGTGATGTCAATGGCTGGTCTTGATGAAGACGAGGATGTATTTGCACCTATCTTTCAGAGCACTAAAAGAAGAAGTATCTGGCTAGGTGTGAATCTGGTAACTGCATTTATAGCGGTCGCATTTATTGGTTTATTTGAAGCCACTATGCAGCAAAAGATTGCTCTGGCTATACTTATGCCGGTGGTCGCCAGTATGGGCGGTATTGCAGGAACCCAGACACTTATTCTGGTGACACGAGGGATTGCAACTGGAAGGGTGTCGACAACAAACATTAAATCACTCATCAGCAAGGAAGTAGCTGTTGGCCTTTTGAACGGTGTTTTTTGGTCGATTGTTATCGCCATTGCTACTTATTACTGGTTTGCAGATCTTGTCTTGAGTATCGTGATTGCGCTTGCGATTATTGTGAATCTGATTGTGGCTGCATTTTCTGGCGCATTTTTGCCGTTACTATTGACTAGACTCAAAATCGACCCTGCCCTAGCCGGCGGTGTGATACTAACGACCATCACCGATGTGATAGGTTTCGTTGCCTTTTTAGGTCTAGCTTCATTGGTTATCTAAAAGCCGAAATAACAATTGAGTTAGACACATTTGTTGGATATTAATTGTATGAAGCTTGTTTATACTAACGAAAATCGATTATTGGTCCTTAATCTCATAAACATTTTAAATGATTACCAGATTGAGACAATCATCAACAAGGAATACGCATCAAGCGCTGTCGGCGGTCTAGCGCCTATTGACACATGGCCAGAGGCCTGGATCTTAAATGACTCTGATTTTGATGAAGCTAGAAGAATTATCGCCACCCTTGATATAGAGCTAGATCAATCTAAATGGCTGTGCAGTGATTGCCAAGAATATAACGATGCAACTTTTGATTATTGCTGGAATTGTCACACTGAAAAAAATTAAGAAAAGATGCTGTGGCAAAATACAATAACCTTTTTTTTCTTAATTTTAGTTAGATCAATTATCAGGAAACGTAATTTTTGAGGAGATAGTATGAGCGCTTTTCATTTGGCATATACGGTTAGCGATCTAGATTCTGCAAGAAAATTCTATGGCGATATTTTAGGTTGCCGAGAGGGCAGAAGTACAGAGAGTTGGGTTGATTTTGATTTCTTTGGTAATCAACTATCCTTGCATATTGGGCAGACGATAAAAGGGCTTGAATCTCAATCGAGAGTCGACAATGTCGAGGTTCCGTTGCCGCACTTCGGCTGTATACTTGACTGGGATTCATTTCATAGTCTGGCTGATAAATTAAATTCAGCAGGAATACAGTTTACTATTGAACCGACTATTAGATTTAAAGGTATGCCTGGCGAACAGGCCACTATGTTTTTTGAGGACTATTCCCAGAATGCCTTAGAATTTAAGGCTTACCGAAACCCCTCTGAAGTTTTTACTAAATAGTTAATGATGAGACCTATAAATGTTTGAAATACTAAGCACCGAAACAATAATAGCTTTTGTTACCGCCTCGGTAGTATTAAGCCTTGTTCCAGGTCCAGATAATATCTTTGTTATGTCTCACTCAGCTTTAAAGGGATGGAAGATTGGTTTTTATACTACACTGGGACTATGTACAGGATTGATAGCCCACACGGTCCTTGTTGCGATAGGCGTTAGCGTTATCTTTCAAACCAGTGCTATTGCTTTTAATGGACTAAAAATTATTGGTGCATTCTACCTTCTTTACCTTGCATGGCTTTCGGTTCAAAAAAACAAAGAGTTAAATTTAGGCAGAACTGACAAAGACAATACAAATCGCTCCTACTACTTTACTGGTGTTATTATGAATTTGACTAACCCAAAGGTGGCACTCTTTTTTTTGGTTTTTTTGCCACAGTTTGTAAACACCAGTAATGACAATGTCTCAATCCAGATTTTTTTACTTGGACTGTTATTTATCCTCAGCGCGCTTTGTGTATTTACATCAATTGCATATCTAGCTAGTTTTCTTGAAGACATACTTAAGAAATCGAAAACGATAAACAAGAACCTTAACATACTTGCAGCTTTAATATATTTTGCTCTTGCAATAAACCTATTTTTTGTGACCTGGTAGATAGCATTAATTTGAATGAATATTACATCTATAATTTGTGACTATAGATCTAATTCCAAGGATATCTGTGCAATAAGGTATGAGGTTTTTGTTGGTGAGCAGAATGTCCCGGATGAACTCGAAATTGATGGTCTCGATGACGAAGCTAAACATGTTTTGGCTTTTGTTGATGATGTGCCTATAGGTACTGGCAGAATACTAAGTGATGGACATATTGGTAGGGTAGCTGTTCTAAAGAATTTCAGAGGTCTTGGGATTGGCAAGTCAATTATGAAAGAGCTGATTAAGTGGGCTCAGGATATGAATCTTGAAAAGGTTTGGTTGTCTTCGCAATGGCATGCTCATAGTTTCTATCTAGATCTTGATTTTGTTTGTGTTGGTGAGATTTACAAAGAAGCTGGAATTGACCACATCAAAATGTTTAGGGTGTTCTGATTAGTTTTAAATATTTAATTAGTAAAAAAGTGAATTTTTATGAGTAGATTTGTGAGTAGAATTTAACTATTTTATTTCAGAAAATCATCGAAGTAGAAGTAATTGACTCCAGGCTTGCTATCAATTCTTGAAACCATAGTTTTGGCTAATAACTCCGCCTTAACGCTTCTATATTTGCTTGCAGAGCCAACCAGAAAAAAATCCATTATCTTGGCAAACTTTAATACAACTACTTCGGAAAGTCTTTTTTCAGAACGCTGACCGACTAAAAAACTTGGTCTAAAAATATTTACAACCGGAAACTGAAGTTCTTGAATGGCTTCTTCGAGCTCGCCCTTTGTTCTTAGGTAGAAGTTTTTTGAAGCACTGTCTGCTCCTATAGATGAGATGAGACTTAATGTTTCTGCTCCAGACTCTTTACCTTTTTTAGCAATGCTCAAACAGTAGCCGATGTCAACCTTTCGAAAGTTTTCTTGGCTACCAGCCTTTTTGATAGTTGTTCCAAGACAAATATAGACATGATTGCATGGTGGTAATGAACCATTCTTTTCAAAAGAATCAAAATCAATAACTAGCTGATTTGCATTTGTAGGTAAGTCAGAAATTGTTCTACGAGTGAGCGCTATAACACTCTCTTGTTTATTGCACAGTATCTCAACGACGTTTCTTCCTATAAGGCCTGTTGAGCCAGCAATGATAGATATAGACATTAGGAGAAGTTAAAGTAATTTAGATAATCAACATTATAGCAGTGGCAGCTTTTATCTTAGTTATAAAGTCTACTATTAAACGCCAATACATGCTCAAAAGTTCAAATTTCGTTTGATGTGTGAGGGAGATTAAAATAGAGATGAATATTCTTATATTTAGAATTGTTTTTTGTTTCAGACTTGTATTTTTTCCTTCTGAATTTTTGAATATCCCATAACTGATTCAATCACAAGTTTCTGAAATTCACGAACATGATTTTCCCAATGAGGTGACAATACTCCTCCATTTTTTGCTACAGGAGAAGCACGTCCTTGCTGAAGCAACTCACATATTTCATGATCTTCTTTGTGAACTTGTGTCCAAAGTTTTTTATGAAATGCAATTTCGTCTTTCGTAAGTTCATGTCCTTCTGCTGTATAGATTACTCTTTTTTGAGAACTGCAATTTGGACCAAGAGCTTGGTTGAGATGTACCCCAATATATCTTTGATCAGGAAAGTACGTTCCAATTATAAAGTTTGGAAACAAAGATAGATACTTTGAGGATACTGAAAGTTTATCACTAGCTGTATTTTCTTCATCTAAATTTACACCACTCCCCAAACATCTTCCTTCAACGATAGTGTAATGATCCTGAAGGGGTTGTTTTGTTGTTTTTGAGTGCACAAATGGAACATGATACGGTTCAATGTAATTCTCGATGAGAAATTTCCAATTTGTAGATATTTTTTCAAATTCAAGTGTCCCAACTGGAGAGATTTTTTCAAAATTAACGTCTTTAAGTATTTTAATTAAAGGCGCAGCATATTCTTCAAAAGGTGGTGCGTTACCATTAAGATTAATGAAGATCCAATCGTGCCAAACTTTGATTCTCACCGACTCTAAACAATGATCATCTGCATTAAAATCTGGTGGTTGGTCACTATCAGTTCCGCCAAAGAAAGGTGATGCACGTAATGTCCCATCGAGATCAAAAGTCCAGGCGTGATATGGGCAGCTAATCATATTTCCAACATTTTTTGCTTGATCAACTAACTTAAGACATCTGTGCTTGCATACATTATGAAATGCAACAATATTTCCATTTGCATTCTTGACTAAAAGTATAGGCTTTTCAGCTAATGAAATCGGCAAAACATCGCCATTTTCCTTAAGCTCATGGGCAAAGCCAACAAATGCCCAATTGTTAGCCAATACGGTTTCGCATTCCATTTGCCAAAATTCACTATCTGTATAAGCTAGTGACGGCAAACCATTAGCGAGTTTTTTTTCCTCTAAAAGACTTGATAATCTCATATTGCTCTCCTTATTTTCTTTTCCTCAAATTTGGGTATTATCTCTTCCGTAAACTTACGTATGCTACTCATTACATCTTCCTGTTTCATACAAGGGAAATTTGACCAAACTTGCAAATGTTGTAGTTTTAATTCATCGCGAAGCTCTTCGATTTTGCCGCTAACATATTCAGCTGTACCAAATAAAAGGTTTCGTGGATGAAGAAATTCATAAGTTAGCAAGTCAAGTTTTCCTGGTGTTTTTGGTATGGTTTCGCCGGGGTTCAAGTGATTACCTAAACCACGCCAATGAGCAATCCATCGTAAATAAGTGAGTAAACCTTCGGCAGCTTTATCACGAGCCTCATCCATAGAATCAGCCACAAACATATCACGTACCAATGAGATGCCTTCACCAAACGGAACAGAACGATTTTCAGTTTCAGATCTAGCTTTTTGATAAACTTCAAAACGTTCTTTGAGTGCTTTGACTGTGGGGATCCACATAATAACTTTCAATCCATTTCGACCTGCCCAATCAATTGAACGGTGTCCATCCACGACTTGCCACAGAGGTGGATGAGGTTGTTGTAAAGGATGGGGCACAACACCAATTTTTTTCATTTCATGCGTTTTCATATCCACCAGATCTGGACTAGGTGGGCTCATATCATGTTTCCATACAAAACCAGGATTGGGATATTTATAAAATTCACCTTGATGTCTAAAAGTTTTCTCTGTCCAAGCCTTCTTCATAATAGTCAGAGTTTCATCAAACAAACGAAAGTTTTTTGCTTGATCTTTTAAATCTGCATTTACATTCATATGGACAGCTTCTCGTCCATAGACACCACGACCAACACCTACATCTACACGTCCATTCGACATATGATCTAACATGGCAATATCCTCAGCACAACGGAGCGGATTTCTGTATGTAATGATGTTTGCGGCTTGGCCGAGCCTGATCTGTTTGGTGCGACCAGCAAGGTCAGCACAAATCATAAGCGGGTTAGGACAAGCATCCATACCTTCATGGTTTAGATGATGCTCTGTTAGCCAGATTGAATCCCATCCAGTATTATCACAATACTGAGCAATCTCTCTAGTTTCATCCAAAACTTGAGTGTAGGGACGATGATCCCAGTTTGTTAAGTTTGCAAAATATCCAAATTTCATACTCCAACCTTCTTTTTGAAAAAATAAAATCAAAAACAAAGTCGGACACCTTTTATGGCCGCTGCCCGAAACTCGGCCGTAGTGTTTCGACTTGATATTAACATTGTTTCGCATTTAAATAATTGACCTAAGTCAATTTCGTTTGATATGTGAGGGAGGGTAAATTAATACATAGCCGAGCACAAGAGGGACTCCCGTACCTTCAAAGTCTAAATATACGTGCAAGGGAGGGTGGTACAATTCGATGTATTAAATAGAGTATGAACAAGCGATGCCTAAACCCTATACCCACTTCAGTCGAGAAGAATTCTCCCAACGCCAGCAAAAAACACGCGAACATCTACAAAAGCTTGAACTAGACGGTTTACTGCTATTCAAAATCGAAGATATGTATTGGCTAACTGGTTACGAAAGTGACGGGTTTTGCATTTTTGGTAGTATGTTTATCGGTACAGACGGCGCCTTAACTCACCTGGCAAGGCCGGCTGATTTAGGAAACATTTCCTATTCATCAATCTGCGAGGATGTGAGAATTTCTCCTGATACAGAAGATTCAACCCGTGCTGAGCATATCAAAGATATGCTGCGTTCACTTGGCATGGAAGGAAAAAAGATTGGCATTCAGGTAGACACAATGGGCCTGACGCCACGTCTATTTCTGGAAATTAAGGAGATATTGGATGGCTGGTGTGCCCTGACGGTTGCGCCCGATTTCATTCGTGTGCTTCGCTTGGTCAAAAGTCCGCAGGAATTGAACTATTTTCGCAAGGCCGGCGAAGTTATGGATATTGTCATGGACAAGGTTATAGAGGCAACTTACCCTGGCGCTTTTGAGGGCGATATTTATGCCACTTTTTATGACACGCTTTTTCGGCTTGATGCAGACTTACCTGCCCACATTCCTCCCCTTGGAAGTGGAGATTCCGCCCTAAACCTACGCTATACAACAAAACGCAAAAACGTGTCAGAGAATGATCAAGTTACACTAGAACTTGGACTTGCATATAGGCATTATCATGTCGCTTGCATGGGCGTTGTCCTCACCGGCCCTGAGATTAATAACCGGCATCTTAAAATGCATAAAACCAGTGTCATTGCACTTGACGCGGTTCAGGCAGCACTTAGACCTGGAACAACGGTCGGCGAACTATTCGATATCTATAAAGTAACACTTGAAGAGCACGGCGAACATGATGCAGTTCTAACAGTTGCTGGTTATACGATGGGCGCCATGTGGCCACCTACCTGGATGGAAGAACCGATGATTTTCGAGGGCAATCCATTAGTTTTGGAGGAAAACATGACTTTCTTCACCCATATGATCCTGAATGACCGTGAAACAGGCCTTTCTATGGCTGTCGGAGAGACGGCAATAATTACAACAGACGCACCGGAAATTATCACCCACACTCCACGTGAACCTATAATCAAGCAGTAATATAAACGGTAATGGCAAGTTCAAAAGAAAGTCTGTACGGTGCAGAGGCTCCCCTCAAGAATCCAAATTTCGTTTAATGTGTGAAGGGAGGATTATGCCAAAATGCTTTCTTTGAGTTCTTCAAATGAAGATTCTCCTTGCAGCTGCCTGACAATTTTAAGAGCGAAATCAATAGCAGTTCCTACTCCTTGAGAGGTCATCACTTTACCATCGATAACGGTAGTTTGGTCTTGACGATAGCCATCGATTCTGATTTGATTTTCGATGCTAGGGTAACAAGTAAAATCATTATTTAAAACATCTGCAGTGTGAAGTGCTAGAGGTGCCGCACAGATGGCGCCAATGTATTTACCTTGATCCTTCATTTGCTTCAGTATTGATTGAACGTTTTCACTCTCACTAAGTACAAGGGTTCCGCCTAAGCCACCAGGAAGGGTAATCATATCGTAAGAATTTATGTCGACTAAATCAATTGGACAGTCGGCGGCAACTTCGATTCCCTGACCGCCTTTAATCATCATTCCAGTGACTCCAGCAACAGTGACATCGATGCCGCCCCGCCTACAAACGTCAATAATAGTGATGGCCTCTATTTCTTCAAAGCCCTCGGCCAGAGGGACGAGCATTTTAGGCATAATAACCTCCAATTAATATTAACTAGAGATAAAGAATATCACATTCTTAGATTTATGGTAATGCGTTATAAGTTTTTATTTAAATGGTATGGTTGTTACCGTTGCTAACCTTAAACCCCAAGGAGTATCTACCTCTACCTCTGAACCTGCAGCATTAAATCCGCGATCTATCGTTGCAATAGCGATGTTCTTTTTCAGTCTCGGTGAATATGCAGCGCTGGTGACTTTCCCGCATCTTTTGTTGTTGATTGAGACCTTCCATGGACTAGCGCAACCACCATCAAACGCTTCACCTTCCACAAACAGACCAACAATTTTCTTAGTAACTCCCTCTGATCTAGTTTTATGAAGTGCATCACGACTTAAGTATTCAGCGTTCTTGTCAAGCTGACAAAACATATCTAGCGGTAATTCAAGAGCGTTGGTGTTTAGGTCCATGTCGTTACCCCAAGAGAAAAGGCCTGATTCGATTCTTTCAATGTTGTTTGGTGTGCCAGGTTTAATGTCATATTTCTCGCCAGCCTTCATCACCAAATCCCAGAGCCTCTCACCTTGATTTCCATCTCTAAGGTAGAGTTCAAAGCCACCCTGTTTGCTCCAACCAGAGCGCTGAACAATTAAGGGTATCCCGTCAAGCTCAGTTTCTTTAAAAAAGAAATATTTGATATCTTTAACCCAGTCACCGAAAAGGTCTACCATTAAGGGTAAATTGTTTGGTCCCTGGATAGCCAATGGGGAGACGTCAGGCTCATTGATCTGGACATCCCAGCCAAGGCCACAGGCAAGTCCCTTAGCCCACAAAAGGACGTCACTATCAGCAATTGAAAGCCAAAAATGACTCTCACCCAAACGAAGTATGATAGGGTCATTGACGACACCACCGTTCTCGTCAGTAATCAGGGCATATTTACCTTGCCCAATCTGGAGACTGGAAAGGTCTCTCGGGGTGATATATTCAACGAAACGGAAGGCGTCACTTCCGGTTATCTCTACCTGACGTTCAGCGGCAACATCCCAGAGCGTAACATTGTTAATCAGATTCCAGTAATCATCATCTGATCCTTCGTAAACGACAGGCATAAGCATGTGGTTATAGATTGTAAAACTTTTAGCTCCAGAACGTAGCGTAGCTTCGTAATATGGTGATTTTCTTAAGCGATCTGATAGTGTAAGTTCTAAATTGCCAGCCATTATTTCCCCCTAATTCAATGCAATTTTATAATTTAAAAGCATTTATAATTAAGAATATCAAGATGAGTATTTATACAGTATCTTTAAATAATAGGCATTATTTTTTTAGTTAAGTTATATTTTAAACAGTTCTTTATCTATGGAAATTAATCAGGCTGATTTAACTGACATACCACAACTTTGCATCCTGCTAGACGTTCTGTTTAGTCAGGAGGCTGAATTTAAGCCCAATCACGAATTACAAGGAAGAGGGCTAAGCAAAATTATAAATAACGAAGATACTGGTGTCGTTATAGTCGCTCGTGACTCTGCCAAGGTAATAGGGATGGTGAATATTCTTTATACAGTCTCTACAGCGCTTGGAGAACGGGTAGGGGTACTTGAAGATTTTGTAGTTTTACCGAAATATAGAAATGACGGGGCAGGTTCAGAGCTTTTATCATATGCACTTAATTTTGCTAAGCAAAAGGGTTGCAAACGTATCACTTTACTTACCGATGATGACAACGAGGATGCGCAACGTTTCTATCTTAGGCATGGATTTTCACGCTCTTCGATGGTACCATTTAGACTTTCTCTATTTAGACTTCCTCTAGATAATTAATGGTTTAGTTATGGTTCTAGAAATATTTTTTGCTGCAGGCTGTTTTTGGGGGGTTGAAAAAAACTTCGAGCAGATTGAGGGTGTTGTTGATGTTGTATCAGGCTATTCTGGTGGAAATTACGACAATCCGACCTATAGTGATATTCTAGAGAATCGAAACTTAAAGGGTGGCGGTTTTCTGGAAATTCTTAGAAACATTGCGAACTCCGGCGACGAAACCGAAGTCGATGACCTTCTAGTTAACCACACTGAGACTGTCAAGGTTGTCTATGACCCAGATATTGTTTCGACGGAATACCTAATCAAGAATTTTTGGCAAATCCACAATCCTACACAGATCGATGGTCAGGGCAACGATATAGGCAATAACTATCGCTCTGCAATATACTGGACAACGCCACAACAACAAGCCATAGCACTTCAAACAAGGGAAGAGTTCCAAAAACTGCTTAACGAAAATGGCTATGGCAATATAACCACAGAGATAATGGAGCTGGACAGATTTTGGCCTGCAGAAAATTATCATCAGGACTACTTAGCCAAAAACCCAAACGGCTATTGTCCTGACCATTCTACGGGTTTAGTATTTGTCGACAGAGAAACTAAAACTGCGTATCACGACACTATTGCGCCTCTTGGCGGTAAAGAGATTGTTGTGGTTGAGCCTGAAATAGAGGGGACATGTTTATTTTGCTTGAAATTTGAAAGAGAAGTTACGTCAAAATATTCAGGCTCGATTACCCTGAGAACCGCGCCAGCCTCAGCGCTGCAAGGCTTTTCTTTAAAAACCGAGACCTGGGCTACGCCTACCATTTTCTTTATTGAAGATGGCAAAGAGGTTTGGGCAAATCAGGGGTTTATGGATGTCAAAGAGTTTTACAAAGCTCTGGGCGAGTTCAAGCTCGGAACAAGCTCAGAGTCTTATGATGTCGCCTTTAACGATGGTACCGATAGGCGCTATTGCAGGCAATACGAAATCTTTAATAATACTCCCGACGGTGTATTTGTAGATAAGCTCTCGGGGAGACCTCTGTTTGACACAGATTACCGCTTTAACTCTAAATCTGGCTGGCTATCTTTCACAAGGTCTGTAGCTAACGAAGTCTATGAAAAAATTGATTACAGCTTTGGCATGGTGCGAACCGAAATACGCTCGGTCAGTTCCGATATTCATCTAGGTCATGTCTTTAATGACGGTCCAGGCGGCTTGCCAAGGTATTGCATTAATGCTACGGTGCTTGAGTTTTTACCTAGGACGAAAATATAGACATTGCTATAAGTTTTTTGTTGGGATGCTGTTGCGCTCTAACCAGGCCCTGAATTTTGCTTGAATATTCTCAAGCGTCTCTTTGTCATCAGCCTCAAACCGTAACACTAAACATGGAGTAGT
>Ga0208132_1000911_pt1 | contig 13371 bp, 9 predicted proteins | sample ETNtaG_16_FD_185785 | JGI IMG/M metagenome (GOLD analysis project Ga0208132, IMG submission 185785) | Marine microbial and viral communities from oxygen minimum zone, Eastern Pacific Ocean - ETNP201406SV199 (SPAdes) (version 2) | ecosystem: Environmental > Aquatic > Marine > Oceanic ... | reverse complement strand
AATTCACTTCTTCTTTAAAGCCATCTTCCTTACTACATCTTCCAGCTTTTTCTGGTTTTTTCTGACTATTATGTATGTGTAGACAACTACAAATATCATAAAAAGAAATCCAGTGACTATGAAAAAATCCAGTGTCCTGGAAATATTTAACTTGATCAGTACTGGATTAAGGATTCTTGGAAATAATGTTATGATGATAAAAGCAGCCCAGAATAGGAACCAGAAGCTGTATTCTTTTATTGTGAATTCTTTTCTTTTGTAATGCAGAAAAGAGTAATACATCATAAAGAAGCCAAATAATAATCCTAAAATCTGAATTCCGAGTAAATCTGCCATTTTATTATCTCCTAAACTAGTTTTTGTTTAATTTCCAAAACAACAGGTTAAATACAATTTTAAAACCGTCAATGATTGTTGTTCCCTTGTACTTGTCTGAATATATTGTTGCTATGGGGATTTCTTTGTATTTTAATTTGTGCTTGCCTATCTTTGCTATCATCTCTGATTCCATACTGTAATCGGATGCTTTCCACCTTAATTTCTTATAGGCTTTTGCAGTAAAAGCCCGGTAGCCGCACTGGCTATCCCTGATTGAGACGCCATATAAAAACTTTATTGTTTTATTAATAAACCTGTTTCCAAATTTTAATATAAATGGCATGTGCTTGCTTGGCTTTCTGTATCCAAGCACAATATCAGAGTTTTTTATGCTTTCCAGAAATTTTGGAATTTCTTTTGTATCATGCTGCGCATCAGCATCAATTGCAATTATTACATCTGCTTTGTTTTTTACAGCGTAATCGCAGCCTGTTTTTAATGTAGCGCCTTTGCCAAGATTTATTATGTGTTTTAAGACAACAGCTTTGGATTTTTCCGCTACTTCTTTTGTTTTATCTTTGCTGCCATCATCAACAACAACTATTTCATCAATATATTTTCTTGTTTCTTTGATTACTTTATTGATGTGCTTCTCTTCATTGTATGCCGGTATTATGGCAAAGGTTTTGGATTTCATAGTGATATTTATTTTTTAAGTCAATCTTACTTTAACGATTTTAAAAAATATTATTCGGGACTGATTTTGCATTATTATTTTACATTGATGGCAACAAATATACCCTGGCCCACATTGGCCAGCTATTTGTTCCGTTGTGGTTGTGTTATTATGATATATAAATATTGTTTTTTTAATTAGGTATGTTTAGAACTATTGTCAAATTTTATTCAGTTGTATTGGTTTCCTCACTTTCTGCTGTTGTATTTTCTTCTGTGCTTTCTGTTGGTGATTCTTCTGTTGTTTCTTCTTCGACAATTTCTTCTTCAACTTCCGGCTCAGGAACTTCAATAATGTTTTTTTCTTTCCCTTCCCAGTCGACTTTCCAGACTATAATTCGGCCTCCGAATACGCTGCTTTCATCACTGAACTTTTTGAAATATCTTAAGCCGATTCCATCCTGGTAAAACAGCCTAGTGAACATTGAGCCTGTAAGGTCTGAGTCCATCTGAAGCATCCTGTAGCTGTCGCCGTTCTTAATCAATGCTATTCCCAGGCTTCTTCCATTCTGTAAATTTATAATAGACTCATTATATTCTTTGAATATTATGCCTTCATTTGTTGGGATTGATAATGACTTTGAATGCATGTTACCCTGGTTTGATGGGGCATATGCATCGTTTGTTGTCAGATTAATAATGAAACTGCTGCACTGCAATATATTCTCTTCTTTGTTGCAGCCGACTGTTCCGGCATATCCTGGCCATGGAGCAATCCAGCTGTTTGCCTGGTCGCTTGTTGTTATTGACTGGACTTCATAAAACAGGTTTTCTGCATCAGTTTCTGAATAACCAAACCTATCCTGTAAAAATCCAACACCTTTTTCCATGTCTTCAGAGTATTCTTTCTTTTTCAGGGTGTTGTATATTAAACCGCGGTTAAAATCCCAGCTTCCGAAATGCGCCCATACGCCGCTTTTTCCAATCATATCCTCGGAAGTTATAAAATAATTTTCAGGCGGCTGGCAGTGCGTGGATTCAAGTATGTCTTCAGCACTTTCCTCATTGAAAAGGCCGGTTAATATTTTTTTTGCACCTTCTCTATTAAGGGGCATTATCTCATACATAATGTCTATGGCCTTTGCCTCGTCCCCAATCTGGTTGGCTATAGCATCAAATCCATCTGTGCTGCCGCAGTCAAGCATTCTTAAAAGTCCTATTGCCAGCTCTTCATTGTCTGTTAATAGCGCTTTTCCTACCCAATGTGCCATAGGCGTATTTTGTGTAGTGCCGTCAAATGTAACTGCGCGGTCTGCCCAGAACTTAAACCAGTGTCCAAAGTCCCACCATGAGTTTATTATAGCATCGGGCTTTGAATCTGCTTTTATTTTATCCAATGAAATTTTCCAGGCATCATTGAAGCTTGGTATCTCCTGCTCTGCTGTCCTTTTTGCTGAGGAATATGTTGGAACGAGCAATAAGCCTATGACTACAATGACTGTTACCTTGGATATCAATTTGTTTACATGCAGGCCTTTTGAGAGCCATACACTTGCATGCCTGTAAAGCTCTCCAAGAGCAATTCCAAAGCCTATTGCAAATGCCGGGACCAAAAGCAAAGTGAATCTTATGCCCTTAGTGCTTGCGTAAACTGTTGCTATAAACCACAGGATGAGGAAGATAGAGTATTTTATGTCTATCTCAGTGTCAGATTCCCATAATGCGATTATGATCCTTATTATTATGGGGATGCTTATCAACACCAGAAATGTGTTCAGGTTCTGGACCTTTAATAAAAATATGATTATGTACCATGCCAATGTGCCGGCAACAAACCATAATTTTTTATGCGCCTTTTTTGTTAATGTTAAAGTTATTCCCATTAAAGCAATTAGGAAAAAGTAGAATTTTCCAAGGCCTACCTGGTTTATCACATTGTTAAGGGAGGCAGGATTCTGTTCTGCAACTGTTGTAAAGACATTTGGCCAGATTGTAGTTATGCCCACTTCTTTTAATTTTGCAAATCCCGCGGGATTATTATAGAACTGCTGAAATACATCCAAATTTGAAAATAGGCTTACAAACAACGCAGACATGATAAAAAAGGTTAAGATAAATATCAGGCTGTTTTTCACTGCAGTCTGCTTTAAGAAATTTATGCCTCTCAACAATTCTTTTTTATGCACAAAGGAATAATATGCCAGGTATAAAAAAGTAGACATTAATATGAAGTCAAAAATATACCACCAGCCCCCCCAGGTGAAGCTGTAAAATCCTATTAATAATCCGCCTATCGAGCTCAAGATTATGGTGTTTTTTGTGTTTTTTGAGTCCAATGCTTCCAGGAAGAGCCATGCTATGAAAAGAGGAAACATCACATTGTAGGCATCTGTGTCGGCAAAGCCGCCTACAGTCCTGGTCAGGAAAGAAGGGTGTATCGCAACAACTATTGCCGCTATAATCCCCCCTATATTTCCAACAAGCTTCCTTGTTATGAAAAAAGTCGGTATTACGGCTAAAGCAGAGATTAGAACAGGAACATAGAATACGACTGCCATCAAGTTAATGTTTTTATTAAAAAAGCTGAAGAATTTGAAAAGAAATGCCTCAAAATTGGCATGGAACATGTCATAAATAACAGCCCTTCCCCTTGGCGCAACCATGTGGTTATTCCATGGAACTCCATTCTTTATTTCATCGCCTGCATGCCCATTCTCAAGAATATTTTTGGCATGCCTCATCCAGAAATAAGGGTCTATTGCAAGCAAATAGGTCTGGCCGGTATCGTCCTGCAGCTTTGATTTGAAGAAATTCGATGTAGCTGTGATTTGTTGGGATATCTGTGATTTTTGCTCCCTTAATACTTTTTGCAGCTCGGTTTCCACTAAAGTATTCCTGTTTTGTTCCGGAAGGTTCGGGTATTGCTGGTTTATCTGGCCTCTTATCTGCGACCTTAAATTGTCAATCACTGAGTTTGTTGCCCATTCATCTGTTATAGGCAAATAGGCCGGCTGTACCCTCAAAAAAATAGAGAGGAATATCGGGATTATGAGGAATAAAAGAACTCTGTGCTTTACAAAGAAATTTGAAAACTTTTTGAAATCTATGGACAGGTCTTCATCTGCACTTTCGTTTGTATCTTTTTTGAAAATGTTTTTTATTTTTTTTAATTTTGACAAGTCGAAATTAATTTCATCGTCTTTGTCTTCTTCTTTTTGTCCTTTGTTGATATCTTCTTTTAGAGCAATTTTATCCTTAGCATCGCTTTCTTTTTTCTTAAATATATTTTTTATTTTGGAAAAGTCAATTGAGATTTCCTCGTCATCTTTTTTTTCTTCCTTTATTTCATGAGTTTCAGCGGGTTTTTCTGAAGTTGTATCTGGGCTTTTGCTTTCCATTCCTGCATTTTCCTTTTTTCTTTTGAAAAATCCTGTTATCTTGCTTAAGTCAATAGAAATATCATCATCAGATTCTTTTATTTCCTTGTTTGAATCCTGATTTTGCTTTTCCAAAGAATTCTTTTTCTCTTCCATAAAACTCTTCAATATGGAAAGGCATTTTTTTTAAAAAGGTTTTGATTTGATTGATGCTGGTGCAAAAGTTCAGTTTGTGCTTATGCGGGGCCTTAGATAGCTTCTCAACTTCGCAAAACAAAGTTTTGCTCAGGTCGCTTAGCACAATCTCATGGATATCTCTGAATTGGCAATTTACGCACAAGCACAAACTTTTGCAACAACCCCGTTTCAAAAAAATCCCTTGAATTTTTTAGCAAATAATAAAAATCTCGGCTCTTTCATCAATAAATTAAGAATCAACTGGATTGGAGTGTCTCTATCATATTTTTCCAGGGTTTTTTTTACCTTTTTTTGGTTCATCAGCTTGAGCAGATGATCATAATTTTTGTCTGAGAAATTATTCAGGATGCTTCTGATTCTCAGATGCAATAATAATTCTTTTCCGGATTGTTTTTGAAATTCTTTATTGTAGTTTTTTTTATTGATGATAGAATCGCATAAAGTATTTGCAGCTTTAAATGACGGTATTATGCCCCCTCCCGTAGTGGCTTTTACTTGGGCTGCGGCATCGCCAATCAGGTAGATGTTGTTTCTCTGGATTATTTTTTTTGGGTTGTAAATCGGAATGATTCCGGATTCCCATTTTAGGATTTTAGTTTTTCCTGTTCTTTTTTTTAGGAAATCATAAAAATAGTGCTTAGTATTTGTTAAAGATGCCAGGCCGAGTCTTACAGTATCTTGGGATTCTGGAACAGCCCATCCGAAAAAGTTTGGAAAGGAATTTCCAAAATAAGTTTCAAATTCATTTTGATTGGATTTTAATTTTACTTTTGCCTGCATTCCTATATAGAACCTTGATTTTTGATTTTGAGAAATATATCTTGTAACTGAGGATGATGGGCCGTCTGCACCTATGATTGAATCAGATTTTATTGTTTTTATTTTATTGTTTTTTTTGTCTTTAACCCTTATTGTGTTTTTATTTTTAATGCCCATAAATTTATGTGCTGTTAAGATTTTAACTCCCTGATTTTTTGCCAAATCTGATATGTATTGGTCAAACTTATCCCGGAATAATACGATTTCATCAACTTTTGCATCTGTTTTATTGTTTTTGCTTGTTATGATGACTTTATTTAATTTATTTGCAACTACACTGTTTTTTAGCTTAACAAATTTTTCAATTGAGCCTGTTACAATGCCGGTGCACTGGACGGGATTTCCGATTTTAGAATGTTCTTCAATTAATGCAACATCTTTTCCTTTTTTTGCCAAAAGATATGCAAGATAGCTTCCGGCAGGTCCTGCTCCGATAATTGTTATCATATAATATAGAGAATATTTGTTCTAATTTATATTTATTGGGTGTTTTTATTATTGGGCTTTTTTTATTGTTTTTTTACATTATTGACCACTTCTTAATAAAAAATATAATTCTTTATCATTTGGTAGTAAAATATAAAAAGGTTTATAAATCGATAATACATCCTTTGCTTTTTGGGGACAGAATGAAAAAGGTATTTAGCGCAATCATATTTTCATTGATATTTCTTGCTGGTCTTTCAGCAGCTGCATTAGCTGGAAATATAGAAATAGACAATTTTTATGCAGGATCATTGAGCACTCCTTTAACTGATGTGAGAACTTTAGTTTATACCTGCGCAGATGATTCATGTAGTGCTCCAAGCGGAGGTGCGTGGTTTAATCAAAGTTCTGGCTCTTCAAATACAGAAACAATAGAGTATCCCGGAACTGCTAATGAACAGCATTATGCTGAATTTATGCTTGCATCCTGCTATATTCCAAAAGCGTTTAATGTAAGGGATAAAGGGACTGGCTTAACAACAACCTATGATAATGTTTTCAATAAAGTTAATAATTGCAAGTCATTGATAGACACGTTTTCTGTCACTAATTCGGTTAAGCCCAATATGCCTGTTATGGTGGATATAAATGCAAATTTGGATGCAAACACCTACAGCGCTTTTAATCAAATAAACAATGTAGTTGGTTTTTTTCCGGGCAGTGTTGACTATTACTCTGCAGAAACAGAGGTTACATTAAGAATTTATGATTCAAATGGGCAAGTGGTGCATCAGAATTCAAAAATTGTAGATATTTACATGGATTCTCTTGAGCATGTTCATTTCGAGTGGATTCCCACTATAGTCGGAGAGTATACTGCAGAGGTTTCCACTAAAGTTATTGACTGCCAGTGCAGCAGCACATCAAAGCAAAGCGCATCAAAAATATTTACAGTTGTGCTGGAAAGTGATACTGATTATTGCTATACTTTGCTTAATAACCTGACAATAAACAATGCAAATCCAAAGGCAGGGAATTTTTTAAGTGTAAGCGCGGTAAAGATCAGCAATGAAGTGGATAATAATGGCAATTTGAATGCGTTGGCTACAGATACAATATTAAAGATATACAAACAAACTACATTGGTGTTTGATTCAAGCAAGACAATCAATGCCAATTCAGACACTATTAATTTCCAGGAATTTTCATACAATACATTAACCCTTCAGGCAGGAAACTATACTGTTGATATGGGTGCTGTTGCATTAAACTGCCCATTTGCAACAAATAATGCAGAGAATGAAACACTATTTTTTACTGTAACACCGTCAGGAGCTGCAAATAATGCCCCTGTTGTCAGCATAACCAATCCAACAGTGGGAGCAACATTAAAAGGAATTGAAACTGTTACATGGGATGCGTCAGATGCTGACCAGGCTGATTTAAATCTTGATATAAAAATAGAGTATAAATTTAATGGAAATACGTGGACAGTTCTGGAAGATGGGGTAAATAACAATGACGGAACTTTTACATGGGATACAAGGACTGTGCCAAATGCCAATGACTATATGCTGAGAATTACAGTCAAGGATAATGAGGGTGTTGAAGCTACAGATACTGTTAATCAATTTACTATTGGGCCTAACAGTCCTGTTGTTAATATTACAAGCCCGCAAGTCGGGAATATATGGGATGGAACAAGGAGCATTTTGTGGAGTGCGAGCGATTCAGTTCAGGCTGACAGCACTTTAGATATGCTGATTGAGTATAGGTTTAACAGCGCATCCAGCTGGGTGGTTTTGGAGAACGGAACTGATAATAATGACGGAACTTTTACATGGGATACTACTTCAGTTACTGACGGGAATAATTATGAGCTTAGGGTTACTGCAACAAATGATGTTAACGGGACTGGTGTGGATTTTGTAAGCCAGTTTGAAATCAAAAATATCCAAACAGCAGGGAATCCAAAAACTTCCGCTAAAAAAATTCCAGACAAGTCAAGGAAAAAAAACATTCACATCAACTCAATAGGCTTTGACCAGGAAGATGTGAAGCCGGATGATAAACTATATATTTTCCTCAACTTTGAAAATCATGGAGACATTGATCTGAATAATATCAGGGTAAAGGCTATCATAAGGGAGCTTGGGATACGGAGCAGGACGATAAAAGCTATGGTTGATGATGATGAACAATCTTCAAAATTTTTAAGCCTGTATATTCCTTATTATGCCATGCCGGGAACTTATTATGTGGAGATTGTTATAGACCTCGACGGTGAAAGAAGGATAAAGTACAGGCCGATTAATATCATTTAATCAAAACCAAAATGCTTATATATAAGTTGTTATAACTTTATAATAGTGTTTTAATGTATCTACTCAAGTATGCTAAAATAACGAAAAGTTTAAATATAAGTTGGATGTTATGCGTATAATAAATTCAATTAAAATAAAAACAATGGGGGTATTTCAAAAATGATGAAAAAGATATTTAGCCTTTTAACAGTGTTTCTGATAGGTGTTTTAATGAGCAGCATGGCATTTGCAGCCATAACAATTGACCAGGTCAAGGTTGATGGAGACATTGTGACCGAGAGTTCTACTAATTTTGTGCTTGATGTTGAAAGAGGAGATGAAATAAACATTAAAGTAAAGATTACAGGAGATTCTTCTGCAGACAAAGACGATGTTGAGATAGAAGCTGTATTAAGGGGCTTTGATTCAAGCGATAAGATTGAAGACATCACAGATACTTTTGATGTAAAAACAAATGTTACTTATATTAAAAAATTAACACTGCCTTTAAGGGGGAAATTAGATCAGGACAGATATAAATTAAGAGTAAGGGTATCTGACCGTGATTCAGCAACAGTTGAAAAAACTTATGAGCTGGAAATTGACACAAAAAGACATGATGTTGAGATAAGGGATATTGTATTGTCACCAAGCACTGAAGTTAAGGCTGGAAGAGCATTGCTTGGAACCGTATTTGTAAGGAACAGGGGAGAAAAAGACGAAGACGGTGTTAAGGTTGTGATGAGCATACCAGAACTTGGAGTTTCAGCTACTGACTTTATTGATGAGCTTGAAAAAGAAGATGATGATGACGATACAGCAACAACCGAGGAAATGTTCCTAAGGATTCCTGACAACGCAGAAACAGGCGAATATACCGTAAGAATCGAGGTATTTTTTGATGATAACGACAAGAGAACCACACAGGAAGCAACAATACATGTTTTAGGGCAGGAAAAAGCTGCAGTAAAGCCAAAAGTTGAGGAAAAGACAATCATTGCAGTTGCTGCTGACAAGCAGAATGCTGCTAAGGGTGGAAGCGAGGTTTCATATCCGATAACAATTACAAATGCAGGCTCAAGCTCAAAGACTTACACAGTAAGCGCTGAGGGAGCTGTATGGGCAAACTTTAGAGTAAGTCCATCAAATGTTATGGTAATCGGAGCTGGAGACAGCAAGGCATTTACTGTTTTTGTATCAGCAAGAGAAACCGCTCCAACAGGAGAGGGAACATTCACAGTAACTGTTAACAGCGGAGACAAAGTACTGAAGCAATTGCCTTTAGGAATTAATGTCCAGGAAGGCAAGGCAACAGGAACTGCCAAGCTAAAGAAAGGACTTGAAGTGGGAGCTGTTGTCTTAGTGATACTGCTTGTTATTATAGGCCTGATAATCGGCTTCAGCAAGCTTAGAGACGAAAGCGAAGACGAAAAGGAAGGAGACAAAAAAACTTATTATTAGTTTTTTCTTTTTTATTATTTCTATTTTTTTGTATTTTATTTTGGTTTTTTACTAGGATAGGTATTTAATAATATACAAAATATATTTTGAAAATGAAGGTCAATAAAATTTTTTTGAATTTATTTTTGATTCTATTATTTTTTATATCGATAAATATAGTGTATGCGCAGGAAGATTTTACAGCTAGTTCAAGGCCTTCTGTTGAGATGTGCCCGTGCTCAAACCAGGCATATCAAGTCACTGTAAAGAATACCGGAGATATAGGCAGCTCCTATACTGTCCTTGCGGATGGAGATGCGGCTGGGTGGATTACATTTAATCCTGGAAAATTTGTCTTAAATGCAGGCCAGAAAGGAAGCTTTTTTGTTTTTGTAAATTCTTTATGCAATATTGAAGGGGAGTATGGCCTGAATATTTTTATTACAACTAGTAATGGTTTGACAAAGGTTGTGAGGCAGAAGCTTAAATTTTCTGAGTGCTATGATTATTCTTTTGATACTGGAGATGTTGTTGATCCTGAAAATGTAAAGTTTGAACAGCATTCTGGCTCTTATTCTTTATGCAAAGATGAGAAAAAAGCTATACCGATTCTGCTAGCAAACAAGGAAAAATTTGAGAATAGGTATGATATATTTCTAGATGCTCCTGAATGGGCTGAATTAAGCGTCAATAATGCGCAGCTTGGAGCAGAAAAAACAGGTATTTTTCTCATTAGTTTAGATGCAAAAGAAGAGGGAAAATTTAACCTTAACTTAAATGCAGTAAGCGAGCTTGGAAAGGTTCAAAGAGAGAGCAAAATTGAAGCTAAAGTTGAAGAATGTTATGAGCTGGATGTTGAAATTGAAAAAGAAAAGGATATTGTTTGCACTGAAAAAGATAATACCTATGATGTTACCATTAAGAACTCAGGGGCTTTAGGGCATGATGTTAAATTAAATGTTATTGGTGTAAAGTGGGCAAGTTTTGGAAATGATACTATGTATATATCAACCGGAGAAGAAAAAACTGCAGAATTAAAAATAAATCCTGGAAATAGTGTTTCTGGAAATTTTGAAGTCAATGCAATAGCTGAAATTGAGAACAAAACAGGACTTAAATTTTCTGATGTGATAATTGTTGAAGTAGTGCCTAAAAATTCATGCTATAAAGCTGTCATAGGTGCAAAAAACACAATTACTAATTTTTACGCAAGGGATTTCTTTTTTGCTAATGTTAAAAATGATGGAATTAAAAAAGCTGAATATGATGTTAGTTTGGAAGGGCAATCATGGGTTAGTGTTAGTCCTGAGAGCTTGGCTTTAAATCCAGGACAGAGCGGAAATTTGAATTTAGAAATTAATCCTAATTCGGATATTGAAGCAGGAACTTACGGCATTAAGATAAATCTGGAAAGCAATGATGAAGTATATTCAAAAAATATTGATATTCAGCTGAGAAAGGAAAATGAATTTGTAAAGCAATTGAAAGAAGGCATAAGAGCTTATCAATATTATATTTATTTGCTTTTAGCGATTGTAATAATTATCCTGATTTTTTTAAAGCCGATTCTTAAAACAAAAAACAGGATTAAAAAAAATTATGAGAAATATAAGGTCAAAAGGCAGAGGCTGCTGGCATTAAAGTCTGTGAGGAAGGCCAAAAGGGAAGAAAAAGCAGGAAAAGATGAAGAGAATAGAGAGGAAGAAAAAAGGGGAAGTAAAAAAGAGCAGAGAAGAGAGAGGAAGAAAAAGCAGAAGAAAGGGAAAGGATTTTTGGAAAAATACAAATCAAGAGTTTATTCGTTCATTGCTTTAATAGTTGTTTTGGTATTTCTAGGGCAGTATTTTAAACTATACAATTTGAAATATACTGACATTTACCTAAGGAATATATTTTACGGTTATTTGTTCTATATATTAATAGGTGTAGGAGCAGTTATAGTTTTGTTTTTGCTGACCTTGTTGTATAATTTTATCAGTAAAAAAGGTAAGAAAAGCACTGTAGACAAGATAATATCCAAAAAAACAGTGAAGAAATGGCATAAAGCTGTTTATTTTAAGATTTTTATTTTGGCTTTGATTGTAATTTTAATTTATGCTTTGCCGTATTTTTTAGATAGTGTGAGGGATTTTTTTGTTTTGTATTCATATTATTTTGGTGTTGGGATAGTAATTCTTATTATTGTAATTTTAGCGCTAAGGTTCTATAAGAAGATTTTTAAGTTTTTGAAAGAATAAAATGGAGCAAAAGCACTGGACATCCTGCCGTGAGATTTATATATAACTAATTCTGCTACAATTGGAAAAGAGAATACGCAAAACTGCTAAATTAAGCCTTTCGCTTATCAGCAAAAGCCTTTTAAGCAGTTTTTGCTTAACATTCTCTTTTTTCCTTGTTTCCAAAGTTTTAGGGAAAATAAAAAACTTTGGAGGCGATTTAGAATGGAATTTGATTTTTCAGAAATTAGGTATGATGGAGTAAATATTAGAAAACATATTAATTTATCTGATTACCCTACTCCTGAATTAGCGGAGATTGCAGGCATAATGCTAGGTGATGGCAATCTTTATCTGGATAAGAAATTGAAATTTCATACAATAGTTTGCTTTCATAAAAAAGAAACTTCTTATTTAAATTATGTAAGAAATCTTTTCCAAAACTATTTTTATCCTTATAAATTTAGGATTCAAGAATTAGAACATGAGTTTTTTTTGATGAATGTGTCAAAATGTGTTGGGAAAATTTTAACCTTGATCGGTATAAAGGCAGGCAATAAAATAAAAAATAAAGTTAGCCTTCCAAAATGGGTGTTTAGCAAAAGAAAATTTCTTCAGAGTGCTTTAAGAGGTTTATTTGATACTGATGGGAGCGTTTATCGAAAATATGACAATTATGCACAAATCTGCTTTAAATTTGCGAGCTATACCTTGATACAATCATTAAGGGAAGTATTAATTAAACTTAATTTCAATCCTACAAAAATCCAAATTAATCATTCTTCTAAGGGAGGTCCCCAATGGAAGTTTTATTTATCGAGGCAAGGAGAAATATATAGATTTTTTTCCGAAATAAAACCTGCCAATGATAAGCACGTAAAACGATTTGAAAGAATAAAAATGGGGACGGAGGGACTTTCATAAAATTACTTTTAATTTGAACCCCCGCCCGAGGCTGTCTTCAAGGGTAAATTTTAGTCATTGCCCTAAGGCTCGTTTTTCCAATTACTGGAGGCCCCTATTCTGCCAGGTTAAACTACGTCCCCATCAATATAAAGAATTGATTGTAGTTATTTAAAGATTTTTGTTTTATTTTACAAAAATTCAACCTTATCCCCTATTCCTGTTTTGCTTTTTTTAGCTGTATTTTTTGGCAGTTCTATGATGTACATTGACCTGTTTTTTGGGGTGTAGAAAGTGAATGGCCTGAAGTTTTCTTTTATTTCCACGACGATATTTTTTTTATTTAGGAATAAAACATCTATTGGATAGAAAACAAAAAACATATGCAGTGGAATTATTTTTTCTTTTTTGAGAATGAAAACTAATGGCTTGGCTTCTGAAAACATCAAGCCAATAGTCTGGGAGATGATGCTTTTGCATATTATTGTATTTTTTGCTATAACTGTTTGTTTTGTCTTGTTTTTTATTTGCATTTTCAATAAAAAAGTTTTAAACAATAAAAATTGATTGTTTTTAAGCAATATATATGCTGGAAAATATAATTTAAGCGAAAGCTTTAAATATGATTTCGTATATTCTAAATTTTAGTGAAAATTTGGGGGTGTAAGACAATATAATTCTAATAACAATGGCTTT
>Ga0208132_1000886_pt1 | contig 13524 bp, 10 predicted proteins | sample ETNtaG_16_FD_185785 | JGI IMG/M metagenome (GOLD analysis project Ga0208132, IMG submission 185785) | Marine microbial and viral communities from oxygen minimum zone, Eastern Pacific Ocean - ETNP201406SV199 (SPAdes) (version 2) | ecosystem: Environmental > Aquatic > Marine > Oceanic ... | reverse complement strand
GGATCAATGGACATGTCGCCGCCACGATGGATGGTGACACAAAAAAGAAAGTGGTACCCGAACTTATGCCAAGAGCTCTATATTTCTTTCGCTGGGGTGCAGCTTGGACATGGGTAACGGGTATGGTGTTGCTCTATGTATTGTTTTGGGCAGGTAACCTTTCTATCGGAGAATCCGCTGGAAATATGATGTTCGCCGCAGATACGGAGGTAACGATCTGGGCACATACCATGATCTTTCTAGTTTTTCTGGCTGTTATTGTATATGATTTTCTTTACAAAAGTGGTTTAGCAGGAAACGTTCGTTTAATCACCATTGTCAGTTTTATACTGATTGGCGCTATAGTGTATTGTATGAAATTCTGTGCTGGGTTTGATTATCGTGCTTTTAATATCCATCTAGGTACCATGTTCGGCAGCATAATGGCTTTCAACGTATGGTACCGGATTTGGCCGGCACAGCAGAAAATCATTACAGCTATCCGTGATGGTGAAGCACCAGATGGAGATTTGGTGACATTAGCTGGCTTACGATCAAAACATAACACCTATATGTCTATACCACTGATTTGGACCATGATTAATGAGCATACAACGTACTTTGCTGGTGGTAATTTGGGTATTACAGAGTCTACAAATTGGATGATTTTGATGTTCTTAGTAGCTTTAGGGTGGCATATCGTTTGGCAACTATATAAAAAATCAGCTAAAGTTCAAAGTTTCTAAACTTTTGAATTAATTATATAAAAAAAAGCCCCTCACGAAAATGAGGGGCTTTTTTATTATATGATTCTATATCATATAATAAATAGGAATCATTCCTAATAATATTTAAATTCTCAACTACATTATGCGATACAGCGAACAAAGAGAAACTGTTTTCCAAATTTTAAAAGAAACCCATAGTCATCCATCGGCAGATTGGGTGTATGAGAAAGTTAAATCAATTCTGCCCCATGTCAGTTTAGGGACAGTGTATAGGAACTTGAGTGAATTGGAAGACTTAGGCGTTATTAAATCATTCTCAACGAAGGAAGTCATCCGATATGATGGAAATATGGCTGACCATTCTCACTTTATTTGTCGCGAATGTAATCTCATGCTGGATTTCAAATCTAAGGATATCTCCACATCACTAAATAATAGACTTCCCAAAAATTTCATTGCTGAATCCATGGATATACAAATATCTGGATTATGTGAAAATTGTAAAACACACTCAAAAGATAAAAGGAACTAATATGTTAGTAACCAAACCTGCTCCGGATTTTAAGGCTACAGCCATTATGCCGGACAATTCATTTCAAGAAGTAAGTCTTTCAGATTATAAAGGAAAAAAAGTAGTACTTTTCTTTTATCCCTTAGATTTCACTTTTGTTTGTCCAACCGAACTCATTGCATTCGATAAACGTCTTGCTGAATTTGAAAAGCGTGGTGCACAAGTCTTGGGATGTTCTGTGGACTCACAGTTCAGCCATTGGGCTTGGAAAAATACAGATGTGAATAATGGAGGAATCGGCAATGTCCAATATCCGATTATTGCGGATTTAGATAAATCAATCGCTCGTGATTATGATGTCTTAATTGGTGCAGAATCTGCAACCGTATTCACCGAAGAAGAAGAATATGAAACAACAGTAGGAGGAGGCGTCGCTCTTCGTGGATCATTTTTGATTGATGAAGAAGGTACTGTCCGTCATGCTGTTATCAATGATCTTCCATTGGGAAGAAATATCGACGAAATGCTTCGTATGGTTGACGCACTTGATTTCCATACAAAGCATGGAGAAGTATGCCCTGCTGGATGGACAGAAGGTGATGATGGTATGAAAGATACATCAGATGGTGTGGCAGAATATTTAACCGAAAATGCAGATAATCTATAATTAGATTATTACACCTTTGAATGAAAGCCCCTTCGATTTTTCGGAGGGGCTTTTTTTATGCCCATCCCATCCATAAATTCGCGTCCTATTTTTATTATTAAAATACACAGATGCTAAAAACTACACAAAAGCTCATCCATAAACTCTTGGATCATCCCAAATATACATTATCGTTTCTGGTGGTTGTGACCATTGTACTCGGTAGTTATCTCCCGGGAGTGAAAATGGATTTTACCATCGAACAGTTATTCAGTCAAGATGATCCTGTTATTGAAAGATTCATGACCTTCCGTGAGGAGTTTGCCGGCGTCGACAATATTATATTTCTCATCTACGAATCAGATGATCCATTCTCTCGAACGAACTTGGTAAAGAATAGACAGATGGTTGATGCACTGGCAGAAATTGAAGGTGTTGAATCTGTCAAAAGTTTGACCAATATTGAATTATTTACGGAAGGTGGAGACTATCTCCTTCAGCCTGTATATGATGAAATTCCATTGTCTACAGATTCTTTATTGGCTGGACAGAAACGAATGATGTCGTCAGAGCTGGTCAAAAATTATATGATTTCTGAAGATGGAAAGGTGGCGGCCATTCTCGTTGAAATTGACCGGAATTACAATGAGCATAAAGGACGAGAACGAATTTTGTCAGAAATCGATCAGGTTCAATTGCAGGTGGATTGGGATTGGCACCAAGCTGGTTTACCCGTCATTCGAACCCGATACGTACAATATATGATTGCGGATAATGTACGGTTTTTAATTCCAGTTACCTTGATGTTGGTCATTTTATTATCGGTTCTATTTCGGTCTTTAGTGGGGTTACTTCTGCCGTTGATGGTGGTGGGGCTCACCATTATTTGGACACTGGGATTTATGGTGGCCTCTGGTGTCACCATAAATATTATTTCATATATGATACCCACGCTACTCATGATTATTGGGGTGAGTGACTCCGTCCATTTTCTGGTGAAATATTTTCATACACTCAAAGATGTTGGTCACCGAAAGGAAGCATTATTTCAAACGGTTAAAAAAATTGGTACCGCAATTTTTCTAACCAGCATTACAACAGGAGTCGGGTTTGGTGCCCTATCATTTGTGAATATAAAAATAGTCAAAGATTTCGGTATTTACACCGCCGCCGGCGTCTTTTTTGCATTTATCATTACAGTGCTATTTATTCCATCAATGCTCATGATAATTAAGCGTACGCCTGAATCAAAACTGGAAGCATATTCCAGAGGATTCAGAATGCGAATCATTAATCGGGTGATTCTATTGGTTCGGGCTTATCCGAAGCAAATCATTGCGATGGGTATTATTATTTCTATTGTTGGCGTTTTTGGTGCTGTCCAAATGAATCCCCATTCAAAACTATTAGAAGATTTACGACCAGGAAATATACTCTTAGATGATATGCATGTGGCAGAAGAACGAATGGGCGCTGTGCTCCCAATAGAAATAATAATTGAAGTAGATGGGGATGGTCCTTTTGAAGATATTCAGGATGTAGAAGTCCTGACATTTTTGGATCAATTGTCTCGATATGTCTCTAATATTTCAGAAGTAGGGAAAGTGGTATCTGTGTCTGACTATATGAAAGAGATTCACCGGGCCATGAATGATGGAGATCCGACGTTTTATAAAATTCCAGAATCACGAGAAATGATTGCTCAATATATGCTACTATATGAAGGTGAATTTGAATCACTCATGAATATTGATTATACCAAATTGCGAATTGCAGCCCAGATAAAAGATATTGATTCTCGTCGAAGCACTGAAATGGAAAATGAAATTAACAATTATATTTTATCTATTGTGCCCAACGGTCTCACTGTTGAAGTCACCGGAACCGCATTTCTTGCCTTACGTACCAATAATTATCTTGTGAAAAATTTGACAAACAGTTTTCTGATTGCATTTGTTGTGATTACTATTTTGATGGCCTTTCTATTTCGATCGGTGAAAATGGCGTTGATTTCTGTGTTACCCAATATTATTCCTATGATGATTATGGCAGCGGTATTGGGCTTTTTTCAAATCCCATTACGCCCAAGCACCGCCATGACCTTTGCCATTGCCTTTGGGATTGCGGTAGATGATACATTACACTACCTCACACGTTACCGAATGGAATTGGCTGAAGCGGATCGCCACTATCGGCAGGCCAACGATGCCACACTCATGGGAACCGGTATTGCCATGATGTCCACGACGACTATTTTGGTTTCCGGTTTCTTGGTTTTGACTTTATCGGAGTTTATACCAACAGTTCAATTCGGAACCTTATCGGCAATAACGATTTTATCTGCACTGTTTGCTGATTTAACATTTCTCCCGGCTTTATTAAGTTTGGTAAAGCCAAGAATTCGGGGCGGAAAAAGTTGACAACCTTTTTCCTGTACCCTTGTCTTAATACCCCAGTAATTTCTTAATCAATAAATCAGGAATATTTTATGCGCTCCACCATTTTGTTTGTTTTATTAATGACACTTATGCCCGCCAAAGAAAAAGTATATTTCCAACAACATGTTAAATATGAAATTGAAGTCACACTTAATGATACTGACCATACAATTATGGCTTATGAAAAATTATTGTATCAAAATAATTCTCCAGATACATTGGATTTTATTTGGTTTCATATCTGGCCAAATGCTTACAAAGATGATTCGACTGCCTATGCGAAACAAGCAGGAGAAGATTCACGATTTAGTAGATCTGACTCCACGCAACGGGGATTTATCGACAGTTTAGATTTTTTGGTTGACGGTCAAAAGGCGGATTGGGATCCGCACCCAGAATGGATTGATGTAATCAAGTTGAAATTGCCCACCCCATTAATGCCAAACCAATCCATCCAAATTGAGACACCATTTTTTGTAAAGATTCCAGAAGTATTTTCTCGATTGGGTCATACTGGGAAACATTATGAAATGACCCAATGGTACCCAAAACCTGCAGTCTACGATCGAAAAGGGTGGCATCCCATGCCATACTTGAATCAAGGTGAATTTTATTCAGAATTTGGATCTTTTGATGTGAAAATTACATTGCCAAAAGATTACCGCATTATGGCCACCGGTGACTTAGTAGATGGGGAAGCGGAATACGCTTGGTTAGATTCCCTTACCCTCGTATCAGATTCCATCCACGCGCTGCCCAAAAAAGATTTTAAAAAATGGGCAAAGGCTCAGAAGAAAAAGAAGAAGAAAACGGATATTGATTCTACAAGCACTGAAATGAAAACGCTTCATTTTCATCAGGAGAAGGTGCATGATTTTGCCTGGTTTGCTGATAAAAAATGGTTAGTACAAAAAGGAGACCTATATTTAGCTGATTCGACGCGAAATATTACTTTATGGTCATTTTATCTGCCCAAAAATGCAAAATTGTGGGAGAATTCAATTGAATATCTTCATGACTCTGGATATTGGTACAGCCGCTATTATGGAGACTACCCCTATAATCACATTACGGCGGTGGATGGAGATTTATCTGCCGGCGGTGGTATGGAATATCCAAACATTACAGTAATTTCAAAAATGCCGGGGAAGCAAATGTTGGAGATGGTCATAATGCATGAGGTTGGTCACAACTGGTTTTATGGAATTATAGGGAGCAATGAACGCTATCATACTTGGATGGATGAAGGTTTAAATGAATATTCTTGTATAAGGTATTGGCAAGATAAATATAAAAATGATAATGAAAGATTCGTTTTGATTCCTTTAATCCAAAATAAGTTAGGAATAGCTAAAGATTTAAAATTTAGCTGGACTGAGTATTTTCAATATTCATCATCTGCAAAGAGCCAAAACGCCCAACCCTTAAATCTTAAGGCTGATGAATATAAAGGTAGTAATTACGGACAGAACTATTCAAAAACGGCGGTGTTTACCCGATTTCTTCAACATTATCTTGGCGAGGATAAAATGGATGAAATCATGCAGGATTATTATGAAACTTGGAAATTTAAGCATCCCTATCCTGAGGATGTTCAATCCATATTTGAAAAGCATACGGACAAGGATTTAAGTTGGTATTTTGATGGTGTTTTTGAAACAACCGATTATGTGGATTTCTCAATTCATCGAAAAGGGAATCGGTTTACTGTATCAAATAAGGGAAAATTAAAAACACCGGTAGAAGTGGTCTTTTTCGGTAATAACCATGAAGTATTGGAAAAACGGTGGATCGAAGGCTTCGAGTGGCGGTCAGTATTAAAACCGCCGGCAAATGTATGGTATGCCATCATTGACCCAGATGAACATATGCCCGATGTGGATCGAACCAATAATGCCACTCGTGCAGAAACCCATTTTCATTTTGTGTGGGATCAACCCACATATTACGACAGAGACATTAATGTTCTTCCCTGGCTATTCAGCTATAATTATTATAATGGATGGACTCCGGGATTCATGATGTATAAAGGTGGGACGCCGGGGTATAATTCAACAACCGTTTTTCAACCGATGTTGGATTTAAAAAATGAAAGTGTGGTCGGGAGTGTGGCCTATATTAAAAAATTAGAACCGAATGTCAGATTCGATAAGGCCAGTGTGAGTTTTAAAGGATCTCAAATGGAGGGAAGGTCTTTAGGCTCAATTTCTTATTTGGGATTATTTGGCGATCGTGAATCTGGGGGGTCCCTGAGATCGGGCATGCAATATGCACGGTTGGATTCAACTGCTTTTGATACCACCATGTACACATCCGGGGTGCATCCTGTATTCGAATTGGGATTTGACCAACGGTGGCAACCCAAAGGGAAAAAATATACCTTAAGTACGAAAATGGAAATAAAGGTGGGCGATGGATTCTCAATTGCATCATTTGAGACGAATTTAAAATTAAGTTTTACAAAAAAACTGGGGGTTGATATTCGACTATGGACCGGTAGCTTCCTCAATGACAAAAGTGTACCCAACCATTTCCGAACCTATTTGAGTGGTGGGGTAGATCCCACATTTTCAACCATAGCCTTTGATCGTACCGGACAATCGGGGATGGCCCTCCTGCAAAACCAATACATTCAACAGGGCCCGAGTTTACGCGGATATGCGACTGATGTAAATGGCGGGCCTCTATCTTCTGCAGGCACGACTTGGGGGTTAAATATTGATGGAAAATCTCCATTATTTTTGGATTTGGCTGGTGGCGATGAATTTAAAGATATCTATACAGTTGCAGGATTACAACTGGGACCGATCATTCTGCCATTATATCAAAGTTGGGAAGTCGAAAATAAAACGGCCACAAACTGGCAATGGATAAAAGACCGAATGCGGTTATCTCTGCAATTCAATTTTGATGAAGGATTTTTTATTTCCTTTTAATAAGTTTTATTATCGAGTCCTTTTTTGCGGAAGTTATCGTCACTAAATTCTATTTCCTTTTAAAGCCATTTAATTAAGTATTGAGGTAAGAAAAAATTATGAAATGGACGAAAGATAAGTTCGTGGACGATTTGCGGAACAATTGTACACGGGAGATTGCAAAGATCGGAGAGAGGATTATCAAATTCTCAGAGGAGAATGCTACCGAAATGACGTGGGGGCGTGGTGATGACCATGGCACTTTCACTTTTCGCTGTAATTCAGATTTTGGCATGCTGCCCCTATTTCATATGAAATCGGATGGTCAGCTTAATCTGCAGATTAATTTTCTTAGAGAAAAAGAATTGCCCAAAATGGTCATGCGAGATATGCTTGTAAAATTGGAAGCAAATTTTCTTAGAGATTATGATGAAGAATCCTATCCGGTGGATACCTATGAAGAAATGGAATTCTTATTCCACACCTATACGCAGGTGGATAAGTTTTTAAGTACTGTGGAAGGATGTGTATACCGTTTGAAACAATAATTATGAATTTTTATCTATATTTGATTGGAGCCCTGTTGGCAATTACCGGTGGGGCTTTTTCTTTTTATTTCTATGCTGTCTCTATTGGTCGGATGCCATATAGGCAATGGTGGGTGCCAAGAATATGTCAAATCGATTTAACCAATTGTGTGGCCATTACAAGAACCAAATATGGGCAAATATTCGGCATCACTAATTCGATATCAGGCACCATATTTTTAATCATTTACGGCTTTACATTATTGACTGCCGCAATCGGATGGGTGGATCCATTACTGCCTTTTATCATGGGTGTTTTTACAATCCTGATTGGTTTATATCTTGTCTATGGACTATTCAAGTTAAAGATGGTATGTCCACTTTGTATCACCATCCACACCATGAATCTCGTCATTTTCATTCTACAATTGATTATCGTGTATTAATGCAGTTTACTTTTTTTCTTATAGAATGACCCGGAAACTGATAATATATTTATTGATCATCCCGAGTTTTGTTTGGGGCGCCGTAGGTACCCTCACAGGCGTAATTCGAGATGCATCAACCCAACAACCCCTTATCGGTGCCAATGTCATCTTAAAGGGAACGGATCTTGGGGCGGCCACGGACTTGGACGGGAATTTTCACATTCCCAATGTCCCCGTGGGGAGTTACACCATCACCGTTACCATGATTGGGTATGAATCCATTTCGAGAGCCAATATTCATGTGGTACCAAAACGGACGACTTATACAAACTTTAATTTATCATCTCAGGTCATCGAAGGAGAAGGGGTCGAAGTGACGGCACGGTATTTTGAACGGGCAAGAGATGCCATTGCCAGCAGTCGATCTGTCGATATAGAAGAAATTCGTTCGGACCCTGTGGGGGCATACGATATAATGGCCATGATGCAAAGTCTGCCATCAGTGATTTCCGGTGCAGATCAATCCAATGAAATCATTGTTCGTGGCGGCAACGCCGGGGAAAACCTTTTTGTCATGGACCATATAGAAATTCCCTTTCCGAATCATTATCCGGAACAGGGGAAAGGTGGAGGCCCCATCACCATGTTGGATACTGATTTTATCGAAAAAGTGGATTTTTTTGCCGGATCCTTTCCAGCGCGATATGGAGATAAATTATCCTCGGTAATGGATATCACGCTCCGGGAGGGCAATCGAGAAAAACATCTATCTGAATTCAGTTTTAACATGGCGGGATTTGGTTTCAATTTTGAAGGTCCTGCATCAAAAAAGGGGGCCTACTTATTTTCATTAAAACGATCATTTCTGGATTTCGTCATTCAGCAGACAGGACTTATGGCCATTCCCCAATATTGGACCATACAGGGGAAAGCAACGTATAACATTAGCCCAACGCAAAAACTCATGTTGAATGTAATTGGCGGGTTGGATGCCATTAATATCGAAGGGGAAGATGATCCCAACTTAAGGGGCGCAGAAAATGTAGATATGAATTCAAACCAGCTAACCGCAGGGATAACCTATAAGAACCTATATTCAAAGAATGGTTATAATATTATGTCTTTTAGCACAAGCCGAATCGGGTTTAATACAGATGTTTACCGGATGACATCAGACAATGAAAGAGATGTTTATTTCGACAATAATGATGGGGAATGGGAATCCACATTAAAAGGGGATTGGGTATATCGCTTTAAGCCAGGTTTAGAAATAAGTACCGGATTTAATATTAAAGCGATTCATCTGGATTATGACAACAGATATGAAGGAGAACCGAGAAAAATCTATGGGTATTCCCTGAATGATTCCATACCGGTTCAACCCATATCTACTGAAGAATTTTGGACAAATTATTATGGAAATCCTGCAATGAGATATGAACCCATTGGAATTGTGGGCACCTATGATACTGTCATTACAAAATCGATTTTAGACTATACGAAGTCGGGTGTCTATATACAGGCGAATTTACAACCACTCCCCAACTTAGAATTAAAGACCGGTATCAGAATAGAAACCCTCAGCTATACAGGGAAAAGTACGGTGTCTCCACGATTGGGATTATCCTATCATGTGAATCCAGCTTTGCAGTTTAATTTAGCTGTAGGTCGTTATTATCAGGCACCCTTTAATATTCAATTGAATTCAGACAAAGGTGAGACCCAGGAATTAAAACATTATTATGCGGATCAAATTGTGGCAGGTATAGAATATTTCCTCCGGGATGATACGCGCCTCACTTTTGAAGTATATAACAAAAAATATAAAGATATGATTGGATTAGAATTATTGTCCGATAATGCAGGCAGAGACAGTTTGAATTTTAGCAAACTGATTAATGGGTATAAATCCAGTTCGCAAGGCATCGAGTTTTTTATTCAGAAGAAATATTCCAATAATTGGTATGGGTCTTTGGCATGGGCCCATGCGACGACAGAAGGGATTGACCCTCGATCGGGCGATGCATACCCCAGTGAATTTGATTATGGAGATGTGGTCACCGCTGTGGGGGGATATAAAATACGATTTATGGATTATCCTTGGTATAATACGTATAAAGAAACGTGGGTGGCTAAAGCCACCTCTTGGTTGCCCTTTGCACCGGCAGATGAATTTGAAATTGGACTGAAACTTAGATATATGGGTGGCCGACCCTACACGCCCCAAACCTATGATCCGCAAATTCGTGAATGGGGTATTAATGCAAAAGACCCATGGAATACGTCTCGTTATGACGATTATATTCGGTTTGATATTTTACTGCAGCAGCGCTTTTTCTTTAAGCGGATGAATATGGTAGCCTTTTGGGATATTATGAATGTATTTAACCGGGACAATCCCTGGGCAACCGTATATAAAGAAGATGGATCAACGGATATGGCATGGCAGTATAAAACATTTCCTGTGGGCGGCATTATACTGGAATTCTAAAGTGATCCCCTTATTTTACCATAAGTAAATTCTCCCATGGGCGTATCGCTTTATCTACTTATTTTAATCCTCATCCTATTCATTGGTATGGCCGTTTTGATCGCCCGGTCCAATCGGGAAGACGATACGTATGCCGATCTTGAAACGGATGAATGGGATTGTCCTGAGTGCGGGTTTCACATTCAGGCAGGGGACACCTGTATTTATTGTTGTGAAGAAAAACATACATAGTAATTATATTTTTCAAGAATAGTATTCCATGTAACTTATATCAAACATTTTCATGGAATTTAAAATTCAAAATACTCTTTCACCTTTAACCCGTTTTTTATTAATAGCGGGTGTCATCTATATTATATGGTATTTGATGTATGATTATTATCTGCTTCCTGATGGTCGACTCGATGCGTTCCTCAGCCTTTCCGGTGTGAATTTAGCTGGTGGGATTCTAAATATATTTGGGTGGGATATTTATTCCGAATCAAGAGTGTTGGCAATTACGGGGACAAACGGTGTGGAAATTCAGAATGGATGTAATGGCTTGGAATTGATTGGCTTATATATGGGATTCATCCTCTCATACCCAGGAGGGACCATCTTAAAAAGGGTCATGTTTTTATCCGGAGGGATCATTTTACTTTTTGTAGCCAATGTATTTCGTATTATGCTATTTGCCCTGTCCATTTATTATGTACCCACATTCTGGGAACAAGTGCATACCTATAGTTCCTATTTTATATTTTATCCAATTGTCCTTACACTTTGGTATATCTGGACCACGATGAGCGATGATGATTTGCTCCTAACTCTGGCGATTAAATGAAAAATCAATTTTTCTCCAATTCTTTTAAGTCTTCCCTTTACGGGGAAGATTTAGATGGGGTCAGTAATTAATGGGAGCGATTTCTTGTTAATCAGTCAGAAAACGGGGTTCAGAAAAAATAATCTATATAATAAATCATTGGGTTTTATCGATGAATGATCCTGCGTTTACCATTGCCTTAGCCTTGGCCATTGGCATGATTGCCCAGTCAGCGGCACGCCATATAAAAATACCAGGTATCGTTATTTTACTTGCCGGTGGTGTTCTCACTGGGCCCGACGGTTTAAATATTGTTCGCCCAGAGACTTTGGGGGAAGCACTGCCCATTATTGTAGGGTTTGCCGTGGCCATTATATTATTTGAAGGTGGCATGAACCTTCGGTTTGATCGGTTAAAACGGCAGGGAAGGTCCATTCAATCGCTCATATCGATGGGTGCCGTAATTACAGCAGTGGGCGGGACACTTTCTGCTAAACTATTCTTAGGGTGGGATTGGAGTGCATCAATTTTATTTGGCCTTTTGGTCATCGTGACGGGCCCAACGGTGATTAATCCATTATTAAGACGCATTAAAATACGCCAATCAGTGGCAACCATTTTGGAAGCAGAAGGCATCCTCTTGGATGCCATTGGGGCCATTATTGCCGTGGTTGCTTTAGAGGTCGTCATTAGTCCATCGGGATTTACTTTTTTAGCCAGCCCCTTCATTATTTTAGGTCGGTTATTTGTGGGCGGATTGATTGGTATTATAGGCGGGTTTATTATGGCCTGGCTATTGGGTATCCGAAATTTGGTGCCAGAAGGTATGGAGAATGTATTTACCCTTTCTTTGGTGTTTGCCCTATTTCATATATCCAATGTATTAAGCCATGAAAGTGGCATTGTAGCTGTGACAATCGCCGGTATGGTGGTGGGCAATCGAAAAACAATGGTCACGCGGGAATTAATGGAATTCAAGGAGCAAATGACCGTTATGCTGATTGGCATGCTGTTTGTTCTCTTGGCCGCAGATGTTCGCATGGTCGATATCCAATCCCTGGGATTGGGTGGCCTATATACAGTGTTGACGCTCGTCTATATTGTCAGACCCTTAAATATATTTTTAAGTACCATGAAATCTGATTTGAAACTGAAACAAAAACTCTTGCTGGCATGGATTGCACCTCGCGGTATTGTGGCTGCGGCTGTGGCGTCTTATTTCGCCATTGAATTAGAGAAAAACGGAATTGATGGTACCCAACTCCGGGCCATGATTTTTCTACTCATCGCCATTACAGTATTATCAGCAGGATTGACCGGTGGATGGGTAGCACAACGGTTAGGATTGAAAAGAAAAAGTGAAAATGGTTGGATTATTTTGGGCGCGAATGCAGTCGCCCGTGCTTTGGCAAAATCATTGCAGACAGAAAGTGAAGAAGTTGTATTGATTGATGAAAATCCTTCATTATGTCGAATGTCGGAAAAAGAGGGGCTAAAAATCATTTACGGTAATGGATTAGAAGAGAATATTTTATTGAGAGCAGCGGTGGATTTGCGGAAAGGTGCCATTGGGTTATCCGAGAATGAAGAAGTCAATATGCTGTTTGCTAAAAAAGTAAAAGAAGTGGGTAAGATTTCTCGTATATATGTGGGTCTTAAAAGAGACGACGAAGGGATTACAGCAGAAATGGTGGATGAGATAGGGGGCAGGATTCCATTTGCTCGCGCCATGGATTTAGAAAAATGGTCACTTTGGGTCCGAAAAGAACAAGTCGAAGCCATGACGTTAATCTATAATGTTGATGAGGAAAAAATAGCCAGCGATGTTTTTGGGAAAGAATCTACCGGATTAATTCTGCCCTTAATTATTCACCATCAAAAGTCAGTGGCGCCGGTAGGGCATAATACAATTCTAAAAACCGATGACATAATCACTTGTCTCATTCGTAAAGAGAAAAAAGTCGCCTTTAATGATTGGCTGGCCGATAGTCCTTTCTCCATTTAAACGATTGGCCATCACCCTTATTGGGATATCTATTATATATATAGGGGTTGTTCG
>Ga0208132_1000883_pt1 | contig 13553 bp, 14 predicted proteins | sample ETNtaG_16_FD_185785 | JGI IMG/M metagenome (GOLD analysis project Ga0208132, IMG submission 185785) | Marine microbial and viral communities from oxygen minimum zone, Eastern Pacific Ocean - ETNP201406SV199 (SPAdes) (version 2) | ecosystem: Environmental > Aquatic > Marine > Oceanic ... | reverse complement strand
CCAATGTTTAATTTTGCAGCAATCCCTCCTTGCGCATGCTCAGTGCAATTTTCATTTATTTCAGTCTTTGTTACTACCAGGACTGATCCGCACTTTGCTGCATGGATAGCAGCGCTTAATCCGGCAACCCCGCTTCCTATTATAAGCGTATCTGTAAAAATATGTTGAAGCGTTTTGCTGTCAAATGATACCTGATATCTCTTAAATATATTTTCCCTTGTCATTGTCTACAAATATTGTTAAGTTATAGAGCAATTAAGCATTAGTTAAATTGTATATTTGTAATATGGCATTGTCAAAAAAATAAATGTCAGTTATAGGGCAAGCGCCTTGTATTGACTTGTTTACTGTTACACATTCTATACAAATTTAAGCGGGGTAAATATTTGTAATTTTAAAAAAAGGAGGGGAGTAAAATGGGAGCAACTGTAGATGGTTTTAAAGCAACACACCAGGCAGCAGCAGGTTTATTAGGGCAAATTGATTCTCAGAGCGGACAAGAAAGAGCTGATACTCTTAATAGTTTAAAAGACGCGCTATTAGCACATGTTGGAGAAGAAAATAGCGTTATAACAGAAGCAATTGGGAAGTCAGATGATGAGTCATTTAAGTCGGCAGGACAGTCATTTATAGATGAACTCGGTAAGATTGCAGAGACTGCATTGTTACCATTCTTCGGTAAATATTCATCGGCTGAAGCAGTAGACAGTGATGAGTTTGCAAATGATTTCGGTGGTGTAAAAGGTGCACTTGCAGACAGGATTGCATTTGAGGAAGGAAAGTTTTATCCAGAGCTTGAAAAGCTGGGTTATTGAGATATACGAGTAACACTGATTATACGTTAATTAAGCGTTTGCCCCGCTTTAAATGTTGTAACGAAGTGTTTAACTTTTTCTAATATATATTTACGGACTTTTCTGAATACCTTCATCATTTCCTCTTCCGTGCCTGAAATAGAGGCGGGATCTTCAATCTGTTCTAAGTTCGGTTGTTCACACCAGTCGTATTGGAGTTCAACTTTATTAAATTTATATGCAGATGCAATACGTGATATCCTGTCACCATAAACACCATTATTTATGACTAATATCTTTTTGCCTTCACTTAATGAAGAGCAAACACCGGCCTCCATGGTAGCCGTTCCGAAGCCGGTAATAATTGCAGTCGTATAATCTCCGTTTGGTGCAAAGGCCTGGAGAATCTTTTTGCGTGTACTGCTCAGGAGCGTTGAAAATTCACTTTCGCGGTGACACATGTCACCCCTCATAAGGGCATTTCTTACCCTCTCGGAAGTACACACAGGTCCGGGGTTTAATAGAATCATCTTTTTCAATTCACATATTCCTCCCGTTATCGATAGCAGACATAAACCTCTCTTTGATTTCTTCGGGGCTATGGGTTACCCTGCCGATCTCTTTTTGTTCTTCTTTATCAGATATTTTTACGAGAAGGAATGAAGGGCCGTCATTTTCAAGAATATGTGCTACCTCTCTTCTCAGTTCATCATCAGTTGTCACCTTTTTAATATAAGCATACTTGGCCGACTTTGCAATATCTTCAAGTTCGATTACGTTAGAGATAGTCGGTTGATTTCCTGTTGATGCGTAAACTTCATTATCCAGTACAATATGCAAAAGATTTTTGGGTTGGAGAGAACCTGTCATCGGTAAAGAGCCAAGATTCATCAGCAGATTTCCGTCGCCATCCAATATTATTACTTTTCTTGATGGTTTGCTTAATGCCACCCCCAGGCCGATTGATGAGGCCAGTCCCATTGATCCTATCATGTAAAAGTTTTCAGTCCTGTCTCTTATCGTAAAGGCTTCTCTGCTTATCAAGCCATTAGCACAGACAACCAACTGACCTTTCAGTAATTCCATTATTGTTGTTATTGCTTCTCTATAATTCAATCAATTATTCCTTCTTTAAGAAAAAGGGCCAGAGGCTCGTTTTTTTCAGTGATCAATTTATATGACATATTTATGAGAACTTTGATATTGTCCGGGTTAAAGGTGTGGTGTGGAATGCCGACAGTATCGAGAAGTTTCTCACATATCCTGCCCATCACCAGGTGTTCGGGTGCATCTTTATTCCCAAAGCCCCGCCATGTTACTATTAATAAGCAGGGAAGCTTGTAAATGAGGCTGAGAGAGGTAAGAGCGTTCAGGCATTGCCCCAGTCCGGAATTTTGCATTAATACTACGGGTATCTTCCCCGCCATAAATGCTCCGCTTGCAACACCAACCGCAGCGTCTTCTCTTACGGCAGGTATATATGTAATATCCGGTCTCTCTGTAAGGGTTGTAATCAGATTACCAATAATAGTACATGGAACACCTGTGAAGAAATCGTAACCGCTGTTTATCAATTCCTGTGCAAAGTCTTCTGATTTAAGCATTTAGAATATTATGAAATTTTATATTTCTGTTTTGCAGAGTTTACCATAAATAAATCTACAAAACAGTTTTTTTCTTATAACTGTAGATAAAATTACATGATCCAAAAAACAAGTTTACAAAGTTTTTGTAATAAGCTATAAAAAATTAAACACTTTGACCATAAATTATATGGAAAGCAGTAATTAACATGCCTTCAAAACAACCAAAACCGCTTTTCTTAAATGATACAAATTTGTGCCTTGCCACTGACCTCTATCAGTTAACTATGATCGCAGGTTATTTTGAATGTGGGAAGAATCATAAATCTACTTTTGAATTATTTGTCAGAAACTTACCTGAGAAACGCACATATCTCATTGCTGCAGGTCTGGAGCAGGCTATCTACTATCTGAGGAAACTAAGATTTACGGGCGAGTATTTGAAGTATCTAAGGGACCTTCCGGTTTTCAAGGACGTGAGCAGGGGATTTTTTGATCACCTTCGCAATTTTCGTTTCAGCGGAGATGTCTATGCCGTTCCTGAAGGCACAGTTATTTTTGCAAATGAACCCATTATAAGGATAACAGCCCCACTGATTGAGGCACAGATAATTGAGACGTATCTTCTCTCAATGATAAATTACCAAACACTTATTGCTTCCAAGGCGTCGAGGGTAGTACATGCCGCAGGAGGCAGGGAGGTAATTGATTTTGGGACAAGACGCGCACACGGTCCGCAGGCAGGGGTACTGGCGGCGAGGGCATGTTTTATAGGTGGCTGTGCAGGGACCTCCAATGTTCTCGCAGCTTACGAGCTGGGGATACCTTCCATCGGTACCGTAGCCCATTCATGGGTTATGGCCTATGATGACGAATATGAATCTTATGAAGATTTTCACAAGGTTTTTCCTGATAACACCATTCTCTTAATTGATACATACGATACAATCACGGGTGCAGAGTTGGCCACAAGGATTGGAAAGAAACTGAAGGGTGTCAGACTGGACAGTGGTAACATCACGCTTTTAAGTAAGAAGGTAAGGAAAATTCTTGACGATGCTGGCCTCGGGCACGTAAAGATTACTGCAAGCGGTGATTTGAATGAGTACAAGATATCTCGGATGCTTGATAAAGGTGCATGTATTGATTCCTTCGGTGTGGGGACAGAGATGGTTACCTCGAAAGACATCCCTGCACTAGGTGGTGTCTATAAACTGGTAGAGCAGGAAAAAGAAGGCAGGTCCATGCCAAAAATGAAATTCAGTAAAGACAAGTCAACATGTCCGGCAAAGAAACAGGTTTATAGATTTCTTAATAATAAAGGAATATTTAAAAAAGACATAATTGGTCTGATAGATGAAGTGTTTGATGCTAAGGCCCTTTTGTTGCCTGTTATGAAAAAAGGCAAACTCTTGCATAAAATACCTACAGTTCAACAAATACAGAAAACAGCGAGAAAAAATATCTCTCAATTACCGGATAGATTTAAGGCTTTAAATTGTAAAACTGCATATCCGGTGGCGATCAGTAAAAAATTAAGACAGGTTAGAGATAAGACGATAAGGAATACAGGAATTACAGGAAGAGATAAGAAGAGAAACAAGGATTTTGTTTTGTAAGTTTTTTTCCTGATTTCCTCAGCTTTTCTTTTTGCCGGGGAGGTGTAGTCCGCATTCCTTCTGATCGTCTTTGAGCTGATGGTTAAACCATCTCCAGCGCCCGGCACGACGAGTTTCGTGAACACCGATGGGTGTTGTGCAGATAATGCATCCAAGCGAGGAATAGTGCCATCCATCCCTTTCTATCTCCAGCAATTTATGTACGGGCACTTTATGGGCCTTGATGTAATCCTTTACCTCTTCTTCTGTCCATGCAATCAAAGGAGTCACTTTGAGCAGGGGGCGTTCCTTTCCGTCCTGCTGTTTATGTTGAATAATATCGATTCGTTTTATTTGAGACCTGGCGCTCGATTGATCTGCCCGTAAACCTGTAATCCAGACATCCAGGGTGTCCAGAACCTTATTGTTTGGATCCACTTTGCGTATCTTGCAGCAATATTCCTGTTTTGCCTTGCTGTCAAAAAAGATCATTTCTCCATGTTCACGAACCATCTTACTTACTGCTTCAAAATCAGGTGTTGCCTTTTCAATATTGATGTTGTACTTCTTCTCCAGTTCGTGGATAAGTTCATATGTTTCAGGAAAAAGACGCAAAGTATCTACGGTGTAAACACGGGGTTTGGAAATGCCGGCCCGAATTACCATGTCAATTAAGGCCACACCCGTCCATTGTCCGCTGGTACCTATAGCGGCGCGTTCACCAAACATGCGAAACAACTCCGCCATTAATTCGCCCGGATCCTGGATTTTTTCTAACTTGTGTACAAGTTCTTGATCAATCTTTATGGTTTCGCTCATTGTCATATTCACATCATATCAGGTTTATACGATAATTGCCAAATTTTATTGATTTCTGTATCGAATTGTACTATTAAATGCTTATATTAATTAAGTGTAAATATATAGGGATTAATTTATGAAGATTTGTCTGGCTCAGATAAATCCAACTGTAGGCGCCTTTGAACAGAATGTAAAGAAGATATGCAGGTTCATAAATACTGCGAAGAAGAAGGGGGCTGATCTGATTGTATTTCCTGAGATGTGTATTGTAGGTTATCCGCCAAAGGACTTGCTGGAACTTTCAGGATTCGTAGACAGTAATCTAAAGGCATTGGAAGAGGTAAGGAATAACGTTACAGGTATCTCAGCTATAGTGGGTTTTGTTGACAGGAATGCGGGCCAGCGTGGCAAAAATTTGTATAACGCAGCCGCATACATAAATAATAAGGAAATAGTATCCAGGCATTATAAGTCTTTACTGCCTACATATGACGTTTTCGATGAGGACAGATACTTTGAGCCGGCTCATAGTATTTCTTTAGCAAAGATATCCGGCAGAAAATCTGGTATCTCTATTTGTGAGGATGCCTGGGGTGCAAATATAATCTGGCAGGGAAAGATTCATCACAAGGACCCTGTTGAAAGTATGATAAGGCAGGGGGCAGAGATTATTATAAATATTTCAGCTTCACCCTTTACTATTGGTAAACAGGATGAAAGGTTGAAGATGCTGACAAGCCATGCAAAAAAGTACAATGTGCCAATTATCTTTGTGAATCAGATTGGAGGCAATGACGATCTGGTATTTGATGGAAACAGCCTGGTAATTAATAAAAAAGGGGTTATTGTAGATAGGGCTTTAAGTTTTGAAGAAGATTTATTAATGGTTGAGTTCAAAGGTCCGGACATAAGCGCAGGAGACAGTAAGCCGGGGTCGGTTGGAAAGAGAACTCAAGCCGGCGCTGGCGAAGATGAGATTGAATCGGTCTTTAAGGCATTAGTCCTGGGCACACGGGACTATGTAAGAAAATGTGGATTCAAAAAGGCCGTGATAGGTCTGAGTGGGGGAATAGATTCTGCCGTTACGGCTGTAATTGCAGCCAGGGCACTCGGTAAAGGTAAAGTACTTGGAGTTACAATGCCGTCAGGCTTTTCATCCAAAGGTAGTGTTAAGGATTCAAAGGCGCTTGCCAAAAGACTTGGAATAGCTTTTGAAAATATCCCTATAAAGTCTGTCTATAATGCGTATACAAAGACATTGAGTGGTGTGTTTACAGGGCTTCCATTTGATGTAACAGAAGAAAATCTGCAGGCAAGGATAAGGGGTAAAATACTTATGGCAATCTCAAATAAACATGGATACCTTGTGTTGACAACCGGTAATAAATCAGAACTTGCAGTTGGTTACTGTACTTTATATGGTGACATGTGTGGCGGACTTGCGGTTATATCCGATATTCCAAAGACCATGGTTTATGATATTGCTGAATACATCAATCGAAGAAAAGAGGTGATTCCCATTCACACTATTGAAAAACCACCATCAGCCGAATTGCGACCGGACCAGAAAGATCAGGATTCATTGCCTCCGTACGATATTCTGGATGGCGTACTGAAGGCATACGTTGAGGAATCAAGGGATATAGATGATATTATAGGGAGAGGTTTTAATGAGGCGCTTGTAAAAGATATTATTAAAAAGGTCGATACAAATGAGTATAAGAGAAAGCAGGCAGCTCCGGGGCTCAAGGTTACCTCAAAGGCATTTGGGACAGGCAGAAGGATGCCTCTTGCACAGCGATATACAAGATAGTAATATACTAAATAATTGAGAAATTAAGGAATTTTTTTGCCGGTAGGAAAAAATGAATATACCAGGACAAGATGAGAAAATGGCAAATCCTCCATGGGGTATGTGGGAGGTGTTGCTGGACGAGCCTGCATATAAAGTAAAGAGGATAACCGTATTACCGGGGAAACGGCTGAGTTACCAGAAACACTTCAGGAGAAGAGAACACTGGATGGTTGTTGAGGGAAAGGGTGTGGTGACCATTGATGGTAAGGATAATCATATAGAGAAAGGGGAATCCATAGATATACCTCAGGAAGCCGCACACCGTATGGCAAATAATGGTAATGAAGATTTGACGTTTATAGAGATACAACAGGGTGAGTATTTTGGAGAGGATGATATTTTACGTCTGGAAGACGATTACGGAAGAGTATAAGTAAGAATGAAACATGAAGCACTGTTTTATCATTCAGAGGACGATAAAAAGGTTAGTTGCTGCCTGTGTCCGCATAGATGTGTGATTGCAGACGGTAAATTAGGTTATTGTGGGGTAAGAAAGAATATTGATGGTAAACTCTATTCCATGATTTATGGAAGGATTTCATCGGCATGTGCAGATGCAATCGAAAAGAAGCCCTTATACCATTTTCATCCCGGCAGCTACACATTTTCAATAGGTTCTCTTGGTTGTAATATGCGTTGTAGTCATTGTCAGAATTGGCAGATAGCTCATTCCCGTGCTGATAATGGAAGCAGAGATACATCCTATATTTCTCCTGAAGAACTGGTGAATCTTTCGTTGGAGAATAAGTGTAGTGGGATTTCATGGACTTATAATGAACCGACAATCTGGATAGAGTATGCAATTGATGGTGCAAAATTAGCAAAGGAGAATGGACAATACACAGTCTTTGTAACAAACGGCTATATTGAACCGGAAGCATTAGATGCAATCGGACCGTATTTAGATGCTTACAGGGTTGACATAAAGGGTTTTGACAGTAACAGGCAACATGACGTTTTAGAGGCTGATATTGAAGTAAGTGCGGAACTGCAGGACTCCAGGCATTGTTTCTATAGAGACGTTGCAAACGTAAAGAGTGTAAGGCCGATCCTGGATGCGGCAATCAGGGCAAAGTCAAAATGGGACATGCACGTGGAGATAATAACCAACGTTGTGCCGGGCTATAATGACGACATTGAAGAGTTGCATGAAATTGCCGGATGGATAGTTCAGAATCTTGGAGACGAGACACCATGGCATATAAGCAGGTTTCATCCATATCTTGATCTGTCACATGTACCGTCAACCCCGATCTCTACTTTAGAAACTGCAAGAAAGATAGGAGTTGAAGAGGGGCTTAAGTACGTTTACACGGGAAATGTTCCCGGACATAAGTGGGAAAACACTTATTGTCACAGTTGTGGAGAAATGCTGATTGAAAGGGTTGGCTTTGGCGTCAAGACATTTGAAATAAAGGATGGAATGTGTACTAAATGTGGTGCCAACATTCCAATTGTTGGTGGTTTTGGATAGGTAACAATTCAGCTTGCCACACCCGCCAAACTACACCGTCGGGCAGGGAGGACACCGAAATCTCAGAGATTAAATAAAGGCTGAAAAAAATAGAAAATAAATAATTTAGAGGATTTATGTATGCCTAAGAAAAAATCTATAATAACGTTAATTACTGATTTTGGTTTACAGGATGGATATGCGGGTGTGATGAAGGGTGTAATTGCTAATATCAACCCATCAGCAAACGTAATTGATATTAGCCACAACATTGAACCCCAGAATGTATTTCAAGCTGCTTATGCCCTTAACAGTTCATATACTTATTTCCCAAAGGGGACGATCCACGTAGTTGTCGTTGATCCCGGGGTAGGAAGTGACAGAAAGATTCTTTGTTTAAAGACTGAGGATTACTTATTCCTTGCACCTGACAATGGGGTGCTCTCGTTTATTGTTGCGAATGAGGAATCTCCGTCAATCAGAGAGGTTACTAACAGTAAATTATTCCTGCCGGAAGTCAGTAATACATTTCACGGACGTGACATCTTTGCGCCTGTAGCAGCGCATCTCTCCAAAGAATTTAGTCGCAAGGAACTGGGTGGGCGGGTTGATAAGATTAATGAAATTGATCTGCCAAAGCCGATACGTTCACCGGGTGGGGTGTTAACGGCCGAAATTATATATATAGATGGTTTTGGCAATCTTATTACCAATGTCAATAAAGAAGTTATTGACAGGATGAAGATCAATGCTGAAAGAGTGGCAATTACAATGGACAGAAAAAGGATTAACGGAATCTGTAAATCATATGCGGATGTAGGAGCAAATGAAGCATTGGCAATATTTGGAAGTTCCGGATATTTAGAGATATCAATAAATCGTGGCAGCGCCAGGGATGTATTAAATTTAAAAAAGGGCGATAAATTAGATTTAGGAAATTAAGAATAGTTAATTTATGGAAAAAGGCGTATTTGTTACTGGTATTGATACAGGTATTGGCAAGACCGTCATTGCCGGTGCAATAGCTGCTGCGATAAAAGCTCATGGCCTGGATGTAGGTGTCATGAAACCTGTTGCTACAGGCGCAAAGGAAATAGATGGAAAACTTGTCTCTGAAGATGCCGTATATCTGAAAAAAATAATCGATAGTACTGATGATGATGATCTTGTGAGTCCCATTCGTCTTAAGCCAGCATTAGCGCCAACGATGGCAGCATCGAAGACTGGCGTTCCTATCGACATGGAGAAAGTATGGGAAGCGTACAGGGAACTTACGGACAGACATGGTTTTGTTGTTGTTGAAGGAATTGGCGGCCTCATGGTTCCAATTGATGACAATACGCTTGTTGCTGACATGGTACTGAAGATGGACCTGGCACTCGTAATAGTGAGTAAACATTATCTGGGGGCAATAAACCACACCCTATTGACATTAGAATATGCCAGGAGCAGGAATCTTAGAATAAAGGGGATAATATTTAATATGTTAAAGAATGGAGAAGATTTTGTCGGGGAAATAGGTAGATTTTCCTCATCTCCGGTTCTCGGGGCTCTTCCGTTTAATGAAAATGTGTGTGTTGAGAAGTGTCTGTATGGTGACATAGTAGAACACTTTCGTAAAGAAATAAACATATCAAAGATAATGAGAAAAGAGACTTAGGTGATTTTCAACATAAATAAAATAATAGAATAAAACATAATTGACATTTTTTTGAGTTCTTGATAATATGTTTAGCTCAAAACAACTTAACTCGTATAGAAAAATGTCAGGAGTCATATATTAGATGAGTATGGAAGTTATTTTAGAGCCTTTAAAAGATCAGATGCGCGAGGTAGAGGAGCGCATTTACAGTGATTTGTCTCCGGCAGACAAACGTCTTTCCGATTTAGTGTATCATATCAGCAAGCTACAGGGTAAAAGATTACGTCCGGCATTGCTTTTACTGTCAGGTCAATGTTCAGGTGGTTTAATCCCGCAACATATTGATTTGGCAGTAGTTGTAGAGCTCATACATACGGCAACCCTTGTACACGATGATATTATTGATGAAGCAGTGGTAAGAAGGCACATCGAGACGATGAACATGAAATGGGGGAGTAAGATATCTATCCTGTTTGGTGATTATCTCTTTTCACGGGCCTATACCATACTTTCCGCCCTCGATTCCCAAGTGTCAACACTCATAATGTCCCAGACCATAAACATCCTGTGTGAAGGTGAAATGGTCCAGCTCTTAAGATGCTATGATACCGAGGTGACAGAATCAGAATATTTAAGTATTATCGAACGCAAAACAGCATCTCTATGTGCCGCCAGTTGTAAATTAGGGGCTATTTCCTCGGGAGCAAATAAATGGCAGACTGAGGCGCTTACAAATTATGGTTCGAAGATTGGAATGGCATTCCAGATAATAGATGATTGTCTGGATGTTATGGGTAAAGAGGAAGAAATGGGCAAACCGGTGAACCTGGATGCCCAGATCGGGAAACTTACACTGCCGTTTATCAGGCTGGTAGATAAACTTCCGACAGACCGCAGAGAGAGTACACTTGAACTTATCTTCCAGAACAACAGTAAAGACTCAAAAGCCGCGATAGCTGACCTGCTTGCAGAACATGATGCCGTGGACTACGCATACGATACCGCAAAACGGCTGATAAAGGATGCACAGGAAAATCTCTCCGTCATTCCGGACTCAGTTTACAAAACCTCACTCCTGGAACTAGGCGACTACGTAGTTAGTCGAGACAGATAAGACTCAAATCAATTTTCTCCAACCCAACTGACACCTTTTTACCTCTAGCTAATTATTCTATTGGTCTTACTTCAAGATCATCAAAATAGGTTACAGCATCAGCTTTTGTCCAAAGACCGATTTTTCCACCTTTTTGAAAAGTATTATCTTCTACTTCTAAATAAGGTTGCCCATCGTAGAAGCACTGGATATGATCTTTTCGGGTTATAATTTTAATTGTATGCCACTCACCACTTGTTACTTTCAGACGGGCAGAATCCATCTGAATGCGATTACCATTAACAACCTTGTAAACCCTGTAATTATTCTCAAGAGGGTTAGCCCTTGCAATATTGTAATTATTATTGTCCTGATAACGCCACACCGGACCCCCGCCTCGATCTTCCCTTCCTTTGGCACCCTTAAACTTAACTATTAACTTAAAATCATCATAGATTTCCTTCTCATTAATAGCCATGCTAAAATGATAACCAAAATACTCCTGAGATGTCTGTGCAATGACATTGGATATGCTTGGAGCTGTATCATCTTTGATTACTTCCCATTTTCCCAGGCCTCCTTTACCTGTCAGTTGATTTGAAAAATCATTTGGTATTTTGCCATTATTATCGCTATCAAAATTCCATAGTTTAATGTCACCTTTATATGCAATTTCTCCTTCATCCTTCTGCCTCTCACCATACTCATATCCTTTTCCACATCCAACAGTAAATAAGAAGAAAATTAAAACACAAAAACCAAATATTCCTGCCATCTTCATGTTCTCCTTTCCTTACTATTTTTTATATGTACATAGATTGGCGTCGTATTTGTTACCTGTCCCCCTCCTTGGTTTTGCTCTATGGGATGTGATTACATATGATGCTATAGCAAGGAGCGGTGTAAGGAATGAATTATTAATCTTTCAAGTTATCTATATGTTCCCTTCCCCTGCCTCTCGTCATCCTTCCACTCACCCACATACTTGGCTCCATCCTTTAGTTGTCAATTGTTTTTCAAAGAGATATTTCTGCTCTCAGCTTCACCACCTGATTACGCTTGATATGTGAAAGCTCTACATCAGGATTCACAGGGATATTACGGGTGAAATGTGGTTTGGGGAGGGTAAAATACTTCCTTGCCTTATGCAGTCAGGGGAGGATTTGACCCTTACTTAATTGTCTAGTAAATAAAAAAAGCCTTACTGCAAAGGTGTTCACGTTAAACATCTCCATCAGTAAGGCTAAATTCCCTTATATCCACCTCCTTGTAGAATTCAGGAATTTTTACTACTCTTTCCTTGTACCATCCTGGTACATTTATTCACTCCATTCTAAGCTAAATTCAAGCTTAGGAATATTATCTAATTAATCATTCACCAGGAAAAAGTCAACAGGGTAAGATCGGGTATGAAATAGGTATATATTATGCTTGGTGTCTATTACTCAAAAGAGATATTTAACGCTCCCCGGACAAAAAGCGCCGAGGACAAGAAACCACAAAGGGCACAGAGAAAAAAGACAAGGATTTAGGGATTGACGAAAGACGAATGACCATCTCTCTATCCCCCTATATAATATGCACGGTATGTTTCCTAGCCTCCATATTTGATTATACTTCTATTAAAATAGTTTGACATGCCGTAAAAAATAGATTAAGTTTAGGTAGGTTATTTTATTATTGAAGTACAAATTGGAGGCGATTCAAAAATGTTTAATATTCCAATTGGGTGGTTTGGTATTCCTGGCGGTTTTGAGTGGATTATTATACTGGTTATAGCTCTGTTAATATTTGGCAAAAGGCTTCCGGGTACAATGAGATCTATTGGTAAGGGAATTGTAGAGTTTAAAAAGGGCCTGAAAGGCGTCAAGGATGAGGCTGACGAGGTAGAAGAAGAAGTTAAAAAGATTGATGATGAAGATGTTGATGTAAAGTAAATGTTATTTGTTAATTCAGGAATTGATAATTTAAAGAATTCCTGAATTCCCTAATACCTCCCTGTCCGCTAGTTTGTTAGGCGGGAACCAAACAGGGGTTGATAAATTACAAAACACAAATTACAAACAAATATCAAGTTACAATACCCGCCTGCCTGCAAGCTACACCGAGGCAGGATGCCTCGGCTATTTTAAGTTTCTCGCCTCTTGCTTCTGTGTCTTTCCGTGTTTTATCACAATAAACATTTAATATAATAAAATCGATGACATTAAAAATTTATAACACGTTGACAAGGCAGAAAGAAAAATTTGTACCTTTCAAGAAAGGTAGAGTTGGGATATACGTGTGTGGCCCGACTGTTTATGACCATCCTCACATTGGGCATGCCAAGAGTTATATTAGTTTTGATGTGGTTGTACGTTATCTAAGGCATCTTGGTTATAAGGTACGATATGTGCAAAATATTACAGATGTCGGGCACTTAACAGATAATGCAGATGCGGGGGAAGATAAGATTGAACAAAGGGCCAAGCTCGAACAGGTAGAACCTATGGAATTAGTTGAAATGTATATGCGAAGTTATTATGAAGACATGGATGCATTGAATATCTTACGGGCGGATATTTCACCTCGTGCAACAGGCCATATTCCTGAGCAGATTGATCTTGTAAAAGAACTCATTGATAAAGGATTTGCTTATGAGGCAAACCAGTCTGTTTATTTTGATGTGTCAAAACTGAAGGATTATGGCAAACTTTCGGGGCGGAAACTGGAGGAACAGGAGTCCGGGGCGCGT
>Ga0208132_1000875_pt1 | contig 13610 bp, 8 predicted proteins | sample ETNtaG_16_FD_185785 | JGI IMG/M metagenome (GOLD analysis project Ga0208132, IMG submission 185785) | Marine microbial and viral communities from oxygen minimum zone, Eastern Pacific Ocean - ETNP201406SV199 (SPAdes) (version 2) | ecosystem: Environmental > Aquatic > Marine > Oceanic ... | reverse complement strand
TCATGAATAATTTATAACTTTTCATTTAAATTGAAGGATGAATCAAAAAACTTGTATTCATTATTTGACTTTAATCAAGGTGTTGAAAAAAGTCAGCTTCAATGTAGAAGGAAGGTTGAACGTCAAGGAAACGCTGTTTCCTTACGGCTCCGTAGCTCAGCTTGGTAGAGCACATGGCTTTTAAGTAAGATGCTTGCATCTTTCATTCTGTGCCTTCACAGAAAACACAGAAACCATGGTGTCGTGGGTTCAAATCCCTCCGGGGCCATTAGGGATTTGATAAATCAGTTTAAACAAAAAGGGAAAATAGAAAAAAACCGTAGGTTGTTTTCATTCGAATTCCTCCGGGGCCATTAGGGATTTGATAAATCAGTTTAAACAAAAAGGGAAAATAGAAAAAAACCGTAGGTTGTTTTCATTCGAATTCCTCCGGGGCCACTTTTTACTAAAACCCATTTTAACCAAAGGTTTTATAAACTAATTTTTTTTATTTTTTATTATTGATGAGTTATTAAAGTTACTTTCCAATTTTTTTACAAATGCATATCTTACAACCTAAACATTCAAAACTTAGCAAAAAAGAGTCTGATGAATTATTAAAAAAACTAAACATTTCTGAATCACAATTACCAAAAATATTTTCAAGTGATCCTGCTCTTCCAGAAAATTGTAATGTTGGAGATATAATAAAAATAGAAAGAAAATCTTCCGAAGGAAAATCAGTTTTTTATTATAGAGTTGTTGTATAATAAAGGGAACCAAGGTTCCTCTTATCAACCCCTCCTTTAAATTAGCTTCATAGGTGATTAAAAACCAAGCTAAATTAAAAACTCTCCTTAAAACACAAAACACCGAGTCAAATGAAAAAAAATAAGCACATAGTTGTAAAGAAATATTTGTTAGAACATTCACTAGTAGAATCTAATATTGTCTCTTTCAATAATTTTATCGAACAAAGAATGCAGGAAATTGTTGAGGAAGTTTCAGAAAATATCAACAAAGATGATTTCTTTGAAATAAATTTGGGAAAAATAAATATCGGAAAACCCCAAGTCATTGAATCTGATGGAAGTGCTTCATTAATTATGCCTTATGAAGCAAGATTAAGAAATTTAACTTATTCTGCACCAATAACGTTAGAAATAACTGTTAAAAAAGATGATCATACAGATTCAGAAATTGTTGAAATTGGAAAAGTTCCTGTTATGGTTAAAAGTAAAGCATGCAATACTCATGGATTATCTAAAGAAGAATTAATTAAAAATTACAACGATCCTTTAGATACAGGAGGATATTTTATGATTAATGGAAATGAAAGAGTAATGGTGATGTTAGAAGATTTAGCAGAGAATCAGCCATTTATTGAAAATGATAGCAAGGGCAATTTAAATTTAAGAATGTTTTCATTAAAAGGAACCTACAGAATTCCCACAACAATTTCTGAAAGTAAAGAAGGAATATTTGAACTTTCATTTAGTAGATTTAAAGATTTACCTCTAGTAATTATTTTGAAAGCATTAGGTATGATAAAAGAGTCAGATATTGCAAAATATATTGGAAAAGAAACAGATAGTGTTATTGTAAATCTTTATGAATTTGTAAATATAGCGACACAAGAAGATGCAATGATGTATATTGCGGAACAATCATCATTACAAGGAACAAAAAAAGAAATTCTTGATAGGGTAAAACAAAGAGTTGATTCTTTTTTACTTCCTCATATTGGATTAAAAAAAGAAGACAGAATGAAAAAAGCAATAACATTATGTAAATTAGTAAAAAGATTTCTAATTGTAAAAGAAAATCCTAAATTAAAAACAGACAAAGATCATTATTCAAGTAAAAGAGTAAGGCTTTCTGGAGATTTAATGGCTAATTTATTTAGAGTTAATCTTGGAATTTTAATAAGAGATATACAATATTCTTTACAAAAAGCATCAAAAAGAAAAAAAGTATTTTCAATTAGGACAATTGCCAAATCAACTTTATTTTCTCACAGAGTTGAATCTGCAATTGCAACAGGAAGTTGGGTGGGTGAAAGAAGTGGTGTAACTCAAAATATGGATAAGACAAATTATTTTGCAATAATTTCACAATTACAAAGAGTTTCAAGTATGTTATCAAGCGATCAAGAAAATTTTATGGCTCGTACATTACATCCAACTCATTATGGAAAATTCTGTCCAGTAGAAAGTCCTGAAGGAACAGAGATTGGATTAAGAAAAAATCTTGCAATTTTAAGTAAAATTTCAACAAGAATAAATGTTGATGAAAGTGAAATAATTAAAAAATTAGAAAGTGCAGGACTTAATAAAACAGAAACAGGTGAAGTAGATGTTTTCTTAAATGGTAAATTTATTGGAAATGTGATTTCTCTTCAAGAATTTGTCAGCGAAATAAGAGAGAAAAGAAGAGATAAAGAATTTCCTTTAGAAATGAATATAAAAAATGATTCTGATTTTAACACTATTTTAATTTCAACAGAGCCTGGAAGAGCATTAAGGCCTTTGATAATTGTCAATAATGGAATTCCAAATTTGACAAATGAACATTTGATTAAATTAGAACAAAATGAAATGAGTTGGAAAGATTTAATAAAAGAAAAAGTAATAGAATATTTAGATACTTCTGAAGAAGAAAATGCTTTAGTTGCATTGCATAAAAAAGACTTGACTTCTGAACATACTCATCTTGAAATAGATACAATAGATTTACTTGGAGTTATAACAAGTATTGCACCATATGCAAACCATAATTCTTCTTCAAAATTAATTAAAGGAAGTAAAAGTTATAAACAAGCCTTAGGATTATATGCTGCAAATTACCTTTGTAGATTAGATACGGATGTTTCCATTTTACAATATCCTCAAAAACCAATTGTAAGAAGTTTTGTTTATGATACCTTAGACGCATATCCTGCTGGCCAGAATTTAGTTGTTGCAATAATGACTCATCAAGGATATAATATGAAAGATGCTTTGGTTTTTAATCAAGGAAGTTTAGACAGGGGAATTGGAAGGAGTTTTTATTTTAGACCTCATTCTACAGTTGAAATGAATTATGCTGGTGGTTTAAAAGATGAAATACTAATACCTGAAAAAGGAATATCTGGTTACAAAACAGAAGAAAGTTATAAATTTTTAGATGATGACGGAGTTGTTTATCCTGAAGCTAATATTTATAATGGGGAGGTTCTTGTTGGAAAAACTTCACCACCTAAATTTCTTTCAGAGGCAAGAGAAATATCTATAAGAACAAAGAAAGAATCAAGTATAACAATGAGACAAGAAGAAAAAGGAACTGTTGAATCAGTATTTATAACAAAAGATACAGAAGGTAATAAAATTATTAAAGTAAAGACAAGAGATTTAAGAATTCCTGAACTTGGAGACAAGTTTGCAACACCTCATGGACAAAAAGGAGTTATAGGGGCAATTGTTCCTGAAAATGATGTTCCTTTTACTTCAAGAGGAATTAAACCAGATGTAATATTTAACCCTCATGGTTTGCCAAGTCGTATGAGTGTCGGATATTTATTAGAAATATTAGCCGGGAAAGTTGGTAGTTTAAGAGGTGAAGTTGTTGATGGAACTGCTTTTTCAGGAGAAAGTAAAGAAGAATTAGAAGATCAACTTGAAGATTTAGGTTTTAGATATGATGGAAAAGAATCAATGTATAATGCAATTACTGGAAAAAGAATGACTGCAAAAATATTTATTGGAAATTTATATTATTTGAAATTAAAATATATGGTTGCAAACAAACTTCATGGAAGAGCTTCTGGAAAAATTGCTTTGCTTACTCGTCAACCTATCGAAGGACGTTCTAGAGGCGGAGCTTTACGTTTAGGGGAAATGGAACAACAAGCATTAGTAGCTCACGGAGCATCATTATTATTAAAAGAAAGATATGATTCTGATAAAATTGTTTTAAATATTTGTGCAGACTGCGGGGCAATTGCGGTAGAAGATAATATAAGAAGCAGAATTATTTGTCCTTTGTGTAGCAGTGAAAATGCTGAGCCAGTTGAAATTTCTTATGTTTTCAAACTTCTTTTAGAAGAACTTCAAGGAATGCATATCAGATCTAAATTAAAATTAAAAAATAAATACGAATAAAATGGTTTTTGCAGATTTTAAAGTAAAAAGAATTGAAGGGATGATGGAAACAATCTCTATTGGTGAAGAAAGTGGTAGGGAAAATTCTTGCCCTGAATTAGAGAAATGTGAGTATGGAAATAAAGGTAAAGGATTATTAGATAGAAAAAAATTTGAACAATGTGGTCATTGCTGGTGGGATTATGATAAATGTGATTATTTTCAAAATAAAGGAAGGAGTTTAAATTAAAATGCAAGTAGTAAGAAAAAAAGTTGCTGAAATAGAATTTGCCTTGTTTAGCCCTGAGCAAATTAAAAAAATATCTGTTGCAAAAATAGTAACTCCAGAGCTTTATGATATTGATGGATATCCTGTAGATGGTGGTTTAATGGATTTAAGACTTGGAGCAATTGATCCTGGAGTAAGATGTAGAACTTGCGGAGGGCGTTTAAAAGAATGTTTAGGACATCCTGGAAGAATTGATCTTGCCAGACCAGTAATTCATTTAAAATATGTTCCTTTAATTGAAATGGGCTTAAGATGTTTTTGTCATGATTGCGGAAAATTAATGCTTAATGATGATAATTTAAACAAATATTCTCCAAGTGAAAGGGCAAAAAAAGCAAAGGATTCAAAAAAATGTCCTCATTGTAGTACAGCCCAAGAAAAAGTTAAACCTGATAAACCAACAAGTTTTTACATTGGAAAGAAAAGATTATCTCCTATAGAAATAAGGGAAATGCTTGTAAATATTTCTGATGAAGAATTAAAAAAAATTGGAGTAAATCCAGTGGTAGCAAGACCTGAATGGGCGATTATTACCTCGCTTTTAGTCCCTTCTGTTACAGTAAGGCCAAGTATTATTTTAGAATCAGGAGAAAGAAGTGAAGATGATCTTACACATAAACTTTCTGATATTATTAGGGCAAATCAAAGACTTTGGGAAAATCTAAATGCAGGAGCTCCTGAAGTTATTATAGTAGATTTATGGGATTTATTACAATATCATATAACAACTTTTTTTGATAATACTGTTACAAGAATACCTCCTGCAAGACATAGAAGTGGACAACCTTTGAAAACAATTGAAGAAAGAATAAAAGGAAAAGAAGGAAGGATAAGAAAAAATCTTGCTGGAAAAAGAGTTAATTATTCTGCAAGAACAGTTATTTCTCCAGACCCTTCAATAGAAATTAATGAAGTTGGAATTCCTTATGAAATAGCAAAAATAGTAACTGTTGCTGAAACAGTAAATGACATAAATATTGAAAAATTAAAAAAACTTATTGAAAAAGGAGATGAATATCCAGGGGCAAATTATGTTATAAGACCTGATGGAAAAAGAAAAAAAATCTCCCTTGAACTAAAAGAAGAAATTATAAATGAAATTTCTCCAGGTTATAAAGTTGAAAGACATTTACAAAATAGTGATGTTGTTTTGTTTAATAGGCATCCAAGTTTGCACAAGGGAAGTTTAATGGCACACTTTGTAAAAGTTTTACCTGGTAAAACATTTAGATTGCATTCAGCAGTTACTTTTCCATATAATGCTGATTTTGATGGTGATGAAATGAATATTCATTCTCCGCAAACAGAAGAAGCAAGAGCCGAAGCAAGAATTCTTTTAGATGTTAAAAATAATTTAATTTCCCCAAAGAATAATACAAATCTTTTAGGATTAGATGAAGATGCTACAACAGGAAATTATCTTTTAGGATTAAAAGAATTTTCAAGAGAATCTGCAAATCAAATTATCTATAGTTTAGGAATCAATAAACAAATTTTAAAGAAAACAATTTCAGGGATGGAAATTTTTTCTGAGATACTACCTAAAATTAATTTTTCAAATCAATCAATAAAAATTAAAGATGGAAATATTATAAAAGGAAAAATAGACAAAACTCTTTTTGGAGAAGAAAATGGAGAATTAATTAAGGAACTTGATAAAACAATTGGAAGAAATGAAACAATAAAAATAATAAAAAATGCATTTGATTTAGGGGTAAGTTATTTGACTGATAGAGGTATAACAATTTCTGTCGAAGATTTAAATGTAAATAAAGGGGCAATTAAAGAAGGTGAAGAAATTATTCAAAGAGCAAGAAAAAAAACAGATGAAATAATTGATACTTATGAAAAAGAAGATGCTGAAATAATTCCTGGTAAAAGTAAAGAAGAATCAAGAGAAATAAAAATACTTCAAGTTTTAAATGAAGTTAGAACAAAAATTGGTGAAATGGTTAAAAAAGAATTTCCAAAAGATAATCCTGTAAATCATATGATTATTTCAGGAGGTGGAGGAAATATTCTTAATATAACTCAAATAGCATGTTGTGTAGGGCAACAAGCTTTAAGAGGAAAAAGAATTGATATTGGATATAATAAAAGAACTTTATCTTTTTTCAAAAAAAATGAATTAACTCCAGAATCAAGAGGTTTTATAAAAAGTTCATTTATGAAAGGATTGCGTCCAGATGAATTTTTCTTTGGTGCAATTACAGGACGTGATAGTTTAATGGATACTGCATTAAGAACTCCTAAATCAGGATATTTATATAGAAGATTAGCAAATGCAATCCAAGATTTAAAGAGTGAATATGATGGAACAATAAGAGATAGCAATAATAATATTATACAATTTAGTTATGGTTATGATGGTCTGGATATTTCAAAACTTCATGTTAATGGGAAAATGGATCCTGGAGAAGCAATAGGAATAGTAACAGCACAATCATTTGGAGAACCATCAACACAAATGGCATTAAATGTTTTCCATTTTGCAGGTGTTCAAGAAATGCAGGTTACTGCTGGTTTGCCTAAATTAATAGAAATTTTTGATGCAAGAAAAAAACCATCATCCCCAAAAATGGAGATTTCTCTTTTAAAAGAATATAATAATGAAAAAAATGCAAAAATATTTGCTGAAAAAATAAAAGAAGTTACTATTAAAGAAATTGCATCTGAGATTGATTTAAATTTCAGTGAAAAAAATATTGAAATAAAAATTAATAAAAAAGCATTAAGACAAACCCATATTTCAATAAAAAAAGTTGTTGAGAAACTTAATGAAATGGGGTATAAATCAAGAGAGAGAAATGATTCAATAATCTTAAATGTATCAGAATATAATTTTAGAGAAACTTACAAATTTAAAGAAAAACTTAAGAGTACAATAATTTCGGGAATTAAAGGAATAAATCAAATTATGGTTGTTAAGAAAGATAAAAATTTTATTGTTATAACTTTAGGAACAAATTTGAAGAAGATTATGGGTTTAAAAGAAATTGATAAAGATAAAACAATTTCAAACGATTTTTACGAAATGGCAAATGTGTTTGGGATTGAAGTAGCTAGGCAATTAATAATTGAGGAAATAAAAAAAATTCTTAATACTCAAGGGCTTGATATTGATATAAGGCATCTCGAACTTCTTTCAGATGCAATGACAAATACAGGAGGAATGAAAGGAATCACAAGGATGGGAATTATTGCTCAAAAATCATCAATATTAGCGAGGGCAACATTTGAAACACCTACAAAACAATTTATAAATGCGTCAATAAAAGGAAGTAAAGATAATTTAACAGGTGTTATTGAAAATATTATTCTAAATCAGCCAGTTCCTGTTGGAACAGGATTACCTGGATTAACTGTTAAAGTTACAGGGTCTTTAGTTAAGAAAGAATCTGAAAAAATTACTGCTAAACCAAAAGTGATTAAAAAAGTAAAAGAATGAGTAATTTTATGGCTAAATATTTTTTAAAATTAAATAATTTCTTCGCAACTTCCAGCGGAGGCAATTTAAGAAGTTGCTCAACCGCGTCGAAAAGGAAGGTTAAGCGAAGGAAACCATAGGTGTCCTCGCAATGGCTGGAACTATTAATATGCAGGATATGAGGTATTTGAACTTATTTGGAAAAATCACACAAGTAAGTACAAGATTTTGTTTTAAATATAATGAATCAATAATTTTTTGTGTTCCTGAAAATCTTATTTCAAAAGCAATAGGAATAAATGGAAAAAATACGAAAAAAATCAATGAAATTCTTGGCAAAAAAATAAAAATTATTTCAGAGCCAAAGGGAATTTATAATGTGAGAAAATTTATAGAAGAAATTGTTAGCCCTATTACATTTAAAGATTTAGAAGTTGCAGATGATGAAATAATTTTAACTGCTGGAAGTCAAAGTAAAGCAGCATTAATAGGAAGAAATAAAAGAAGACTTCTTGAACTGCAAAAAATATCAAGAGATTATTTTGGGAAGGAATTGAGAATTATTTAATTATTTTGTGAAAAACTTGGATTATATTAAATTTTTATTGTTACACCATTTATTCCACATATCTCTATAAGCGATTTCAACTTGATATGTAAATTCTTTGTTATTAAAAAATTGTGATTTACTTATTTGTGATCGTAAATTATTTCTTAGATAGTTTAAATGATTTAAATTTCCAGCTAACGCAACAGCTGTTTTTACATAATCCTCTTTATCTTTTGTTATTAAATCTTTAAGACCAATTTGTGTTAAAATACTTGCTCCTGTACGCCCTGCAAATCTGTCACCTGCTAAAGTTATTATAGGAACTCCCATCCAAAGTGATTCACTAGTTGTCGCTGTTCCACTATATGGAAATGTATCAAGACTTATATCAATATTTTTGTAAGTGTCAAGATGCTCTATAGAAGATTGAACTAAACCAGAGAATTTAATTCTATTACTACTTATTCCAAATTTTTCAAACATATCAAAATATAATTGTCTTGTTGCATTTTCTGCTAAAGCCCTACTTTTTAAAAATAAACGAGAATCTGGAACACTTTTTAAAATAGTACTCCATATTCTGATAACTTCCGGCGAAATTTTTGCGCCATCACTTAATGAACCAAATGTTATATATTTATTTTTTTCATATGGAGAAGGAGAAACATCAGGAGAATTTTCATTTGGCTTAAAACATAAAAAACCTTTAGGCAAGCGCACTAATTTTTCAGTGTGATATTCATCTGTTAATCTTTCTGGATCAGCAATTGAATCAGTAATACGATAATCTATTGTATTAATACCTGTTGTATTTGGATAACCAATCCAACTTACTTGAACTGGTGCTGGTTTGTGCGCAAAAACAAGAAGACGATTACCTTTTGTATGTCCAGCAAGATCAACAAGTATATCTATTTTATCAGAACTAATTTTTTCTGCAATCTCTTTATCACTCATACCAACTGTAGAAACCCAATTATCTGCAAGTTTTTGTAATCGTCTTGTTACATCATCTGGTTTGTCAACTTCTGCGTAACAAAAAGTTTCTATCTTATTTTTATCATGTGCTTCCAATACAGGTTCAAAAAAATAATTTACAGAATGACGACGAAAATCAGGAGATACATAACCAATACGCAGACGTTTATTAGGATCACTTTGGTTTTCATGTTTTATCTCGTGTTCTAAATGTTTTGTGTGCATATCAGCCCATTTTAAATGCTCTTCATAGATTTCTTTTTTAGAATGCCCACCATAATTTAAACAAAGCATTAAATTCGAATGATTATTATTGTTTTCAGGCATTAACTCAACTGCTTTCTTATACCATTTCTCTGCCTCTGCATTAAGTCCACGTACAACATAAGAATTTCCTAAATTACCCATTGCAATAGCATAATTAGGATTAAGTTCAATAGCTTTTAACAAAACTTTTTCTGCTTCAGAGTAATCCCCTATAGATATAAGAGAGTCTCCAAGTAAACCATATACTTCAGAGTAGTCTGGGGCTATTTCTATAACCTTACGGAAAACATCAGCGGCTTGCAGGTCGTGCCCTTGTTGTTTTAAATTATTACCTTCTAATAAATATTTTTTTATAATTGATTCTTTATTTTTTTTCTTATATAATTTACTTATTAAATGATTAAATGATAAATCTTCTATTTCTGTAAATTTTTCTTCAATAAGTTTTATGATATTTTTTCCATCATCTTTCCAATTAATAAAACTAGAATCAGGGTTTTTAGTTGGAATAAAGCGTTTATTTTCATTAAGCAAATAAAAAGATCCTTCATTTTTTAAAGAAGAATAAATCAAATCTATATCTTGTTGTGGATTTAAACTATGTTGCAATACTAAAATGGAAAAAGCAGCATCAAATTTTAATCCTGTATCTATTAATTTTTTTAAATCATCAATTGAATAAGATTTAAAATTTTTAGAATCCACATAATCATTAGACAATTTAAGCATACTTGAGCTTGAATCAACGCCAATTATAGTGCAATTTGTTTGCTTAATTAATTCTTTAGAAATTCTTCCAATTCCACAGCCATAATCAAGTAATTTACTATCTTTAGTTATTGAGAATGCTTTAATGAGTTTTTCAACACTTAATTTAGTTTCTATATCCCATTTATTTTCATTATTTTCATCAATTAATATAATATTTTTAGCTTGTTCTATATTTTGAACTGAAAAGACTTCAGGATAATAAACTGAACTTTCTGTTGTTTTTTCTCTTAATTTTTCAGGAAATTTTTTTTTTAATCTTTCTTTAATTTTCTCAAAAGGCTCTTCCCATTTTCCATATTTTTCTTGTCTAAATAAAGTAACACTATCATAATAAGAAGTTTTTTCTCCAGGCAAAGCCCAAAGATAATAAGGAAGAATTGGTATTATAATCCATGTTTTTATTCCCATTGCCCCTGCTAAATGAGCAACAGATGTGCAAGATGTAATAACTAAATCGCAAGATGCAATAGCTTTAGAAGTATCTTCCCACGTATCAAGAGAAACTTTCTCGACCCATTCTGGTTTTTCATCTTCCCCTTTACCTTTTTGTAAAGAAATAAATTCTGCATCTATGTTTTTTACAGAATCAAAAAATAAATTATGAGGAAAGATTCTATGTTGTTCATGCTCAAATTTAGGATTACCTTTCCAACATAAACCAATTCGTATTTTACTATACTTATTTTCTTTTAATTTATTATCCATAATAAATACCTTATTTTAAAAATCATCACATAAATTGCATAATTCTAAGTTAGCTCTATCTCCTTCCAACAATTTTTCCCTATAATATTTAAATATTTCACTTCTCCATATTTCTTTTATTGATTGTTTTTTTAAGTCACCAATTTCAATTGCACTAAAATAATCATTACAACATAATATGACCTTACCCTTGTAATTAATACATAATTCAGAAAAAGGTTTATTACAATATTGTTTTAAAGGTGTTTTCATTCTTTTTGATTTAACTAATCCTGCCCTGTTACAAATATTGTCTGGATTGAAAATTTTTGATCCAAAATGTTCTTTTTCTTTTGGATCTAGTTCACTGAGAATTTTTTGTATGTTTTCATTTATTTTACCATCATATTGCGAAATATTTGCAAAATCTAACCCTTCTTTTCTAAGCTCTTTCCAAAAATCTAAATTTAATGAATCTCCATTTGTATTCAAATATATATAAGTAGAAGGGATGTTTTTTCTTATATATCTTATAAATGTTGAAAGCCTTTTATCAAGCAAGGGTTCATTGTATAAATTAAATGTTATTTTTCCTTTAAATTCCATTTCCTTAAGTTCATCTATTATTTTATAAAAAATTTTATCATCTAAAAAATCAACCCCCCTATTATTTTTATGATTAGGACACCAAACACATTTTCTATTGCAAGCAGAATTAATTTCAATTCCTAATGATTTTAATATTGGTTCATTATATGATTTAGATTTTGGTTTGAAAATATAAGGACTTCCTTTGAGATCTTCATATTCATAATTAAGAGGTACTACACCACTCATAGAAGGAACCCAGCTGTCATGATGAACACCTAAGACAGCTTCGTGTTGAATAATTGCTGTTACACCTTCTACATTTTTAAGAATAGGAACTAATTCTGATGAACAAGAAACAATTACCTTACATCCTTTTGCTGAAATATCTTTTGCCCAACGAACTCCATGGATTTGATCTCCTAATCCACCTTCAAGATTAAGTAAAACTGTCTCTTTTTTATATCCATCCCATATAGGTTTAATTGTTCCAATATGGCGATTACCAAAAACATCTTCATTTCTTCCCCTATCAAGTAACTTATGACCTTCTTGCAGTTTTCCTTGGCTTAATAAATACCATCCACGATTAAATGCAGCTCTATCGTCGTTTGGACGCTCTTTTTCAAGTTGTTGTGCTATTTCCCAGCCTTTTTCAAAATCACCTTCTAACCCAGCCTTAAGTTGAATATCAATTAATTGAGGTTCTTTTTTAGGTTCTGGCTTGCCTGTCCAAAATTCTCCTCCTTGATAATGATCCCATAATTCACCTAAAATTTCTTTTGGATTATATTTTTCTTTTTTAACTTTTGATCTAATATCGTGCAGTCCAGGAACATTCCATGCTTCTGCATCATTTTCTTTAATTGGATTTTTAATATCTTCAAAAGTGTGTTCGAATCTATCAACTTCTAAAAAATCAGCTACCCTATCAAGTTCTTTTTGAGGATTATTTACAATATCATCATAACTAACAAATAAAATATTTTTTGGAGCTGATTCATACCCTTGTTTTAAGTTTTGATATGAAGAAAATAAATGCATTGCTAATTGGCTGTTCTTGCAGAAATTTTTTACATCTTGCGGTTTTATTAATCTTACAAAAGAAGCAAGACATTCTGCAATAGGTCTTACTGTTGCAATAATTTTTGGTGGTTTTCCAAGAACTTGCTCCATTGTTTTTTGGATTTGAGGTGATGGCCAGCCTCTTGATTTATCAATTAATACCTCTTCTGTCCTGTCCGCATATTTTGCATCTGCTATTGCCCTAAGTATACGAATACCTTCAACAGGGTTTGCTCCTTGGGCTTTTGTTGCAGGATGCTGTTCCCATGTTGTTACAGCTGCACCCATAATATCTGTTAATCCAGAAGTTGCAGAAACATATGTATCTGGTCGTTGTGACAAAAGCGCACCTAATAAAGTTGAACCTGAACGTGGTAATCCTGATAAAAAATATAACATTTTATATTCTTATAAAAATATTAATTTATAAATTTATAGATGATAAAAATTAACATATATTGTTTTTGATAATAAGATTTTTATGTTCATTTTAATTAAACTTTCCTTCTTAATTTTTCATATTCTTCTTTGCTTAATCTTATTTGTTTTAATATTTCTCTTAAAAGACCTTTTCCAATATTTTCATTTCCGTGAATTGGAATAACAGTTCTTCTACCATCAGAATGTTTAAATCTAACATGACTTCCTTTTCCTTGAGTTTTTTCAAAACCAATTTTTTCCAGGATTTTGCATAATTCTTTACCAGAAATAAGCACTAATTTAACCATCTTTAATTAGAAACAATAAATGGTTTTTTCACTTGTACTTTTTGTATTCCTATAAATTTCAGAGGTTTTATCTCTTCCTTATCTGCTTCCAAACATAATTCTATTGCTTCTTTAATTCTTTCTAATACTTCTTGAATAGTTTTTCCTTGAGTATAACATCCTTGTA
>Ga0208132_1000870_pt1 | contig 13669 bp, 12 predicted proteins | sample ETNtaG_16_FD_185785 | JGI IMG/M metagenome (GOLD analysis project Ga0208132, IMG submission 185785) | Marine microbial and viral communities from oxygen minimum zone, Eastern Pacific Ocean - ETNP201406SV199 (SPAdes) (version 2) | ecosystem: Environmental > Aquatic > Marine > Oceanic ... | reverse complement strand
TTTGCGCATCGCTGAGGTTGTCAAACTAGATATGCAAATCGACAATGGCAAAGTGACTGCCTACCGTGCCAAGATGAAGGTTTCTTTTAAATTCGAGTAGTGAGAGGTCCCTTCTTCCAAGCTAGTTCATGATGTTTACGCCAAGGGTTAAAGGAGAAATCTTTATTATGAATTAGTATATTTTTAAATTGACTATCTCTAAAATACTAATATTATATATAATTTTCAAGCTTTACCTGTAAATCACTACCCGTAAATGCCCTAACTTATGCTCAACGGCTGGCAGTTTGGAGTTCTTTAATCTGGTTCATCAAAAAGAGGTCAAGAACAGGATTACCAGCGGCTCCTTTTCCTTCCGTACTACCGATAATCGTATGTGGAACATTGATGTCTTTTAACGCATCCGCAATACCGATGAGGGTTTCTTTTTTCAACTGAAGCCTTAGTGCAAGAGAATTATCGGCTTCAGCCAAGGCTTTACGTCCTTCTGCTTCTTTTAATGAAGCAATCTTTTTACCCTCTGCCTCTTCAATTCGCATTCGTTTTTCTAACTCTGCTTGCTCAAGCATTATTTTTGTGACTTCTCTTTCTTTTTCCGCATTTATCTGAGCAACTTGTTTTTCCGTCTCAGCCCTGATTTGAGCTTCTAATTTTTTGTGCTCTTCCTGAGCACTGGTTTCTGCCATTAATTTTTCTTCTTCGGCTTGTGCAGTAATGGTTTCCTGTTTCAATTTTTCCGCAGCAAGAACCGCATTGTTCCTCTGCTGCTCCAATAATCGATGCTCATCAAGTTTTGTTTGTGTCTGCCTATCATAGTCAACACTTTTTAAGATAAAGTTGTTGAAGGCAATCCCAAATTTACTAGTTAAACCAGGGACTCGCTTAATCTCTGAACCTGATGTTATTGAGGACATTACAATATTATTTTCTACAATTTTCTTTTCGTAGGCTATCAACCCGTTTTGCAATGCGTCAAAAACATCTCGAATTAGGCGACCTCTTTCCCTAACACTCTCACCACTCTTATATGAAGAAGCCACAAGGTTTAGTACAGTATTAATGTTAGCTGCAATTATTTTCTTTAGAATGGCTTCGGTGCGCGCAATTTTCATGATCTTTTTCATTTTTTCTTTATCTGGGGGAAGAGAATACCTCACAACACCGTTAATAACTCCATCTCCATTATCTTTAAAAATAACCTTCATTCCCCAGCCAGTTTTAATTTTTTCCTCTTCACCTTCTTCATACTTGTCAACAAAACTGACAGTGTCTGAAATTTTAAATTCAGTAACAGTGCTGAATGGTCCCTGCCAGTATACCCCAGGTTCTTGAACGATTTCTAACTCACCGCCAGGCCATTTTTGTAACACCTGATAATAACCTGCCTTGTTATTTCCAAATATCCAGACTATCAATGCTAATAGTATAATTCCCCCAAAGATTACCCTAGATAATTTGCTATTTATTATCTTTTTGCTATTAAAATATTTTTGATTATTATTCATACTATTTGGTTGTACTTGATCCATTTGGAATCTCCTTGATTAATAGTTTATTAATTTGCTGTTACAAAACGGAAACCTAAATCTGCCAAAGTAATATTTGGAGGAAGTTTTTCTCTGGAAGAAATTCGCAATTCATCTTCGTTACTTTTCCATGAACCACCTCGTACAACTTTGTAATGATTGTTTATTGTGGGCAAAGGGTCTATTTCCTTTACGGGTTGGTATAATTCATATCCATCAGCAGTCCATTCTCTGACATTTCCTACCATGTCATTGAGCTCATACCCATTAATAGTATAACTTCCTACATTGATAGTTCCCTTAACATCTGCATTCTTCCACTGGGTGAGATAGGGACGGAACTCATTTCCCCAAGGGTAGTCGCTGTTAATTACCCCACCACGTGCTGCGTATTCCCATTGGGACTCTGTAGGAAGTTGTTTTCCTGCCCATTGAGCATAGGCTTCAGCAGCGAACCAACTAACATAGACAATTGGGTGATTTTCTTTTCCTTGTGGATATGATATTTCGTCCCAATCTTGCAAATAGTTGAGGTCTGCCATTTCAATATCAACGTTTCCTTTTTTCCAGTTTGGATTTTCCATTAAAAAGGCATGATATTCTTTGTAAGTGACTTCGTATCGATCCATACTGAAAGAACTCAGTTCGACTTCATGGACAGGTTTTTCATCAAAATTTTGATTTTCATTTCCCATAAGAAACTGCCCACCAGGAATAGAAACCATCTTTTCTTTATATCTTATTGGAAATTCCTTAAATTCTTCCTGGTCCCTAAGTAAAATAAAAAGTATGACAGATGCCATTGAAATCGTAGCCAGTAGAATGATGAATACCTTTATTTTAAATGATATCCTAACATCTACTGGCTGTATTAAATTTGTTTCTTTAGATAATGTTGTCATTTTTCCTCAGCAGTAAAGTGTTTGGCCTTTTTTTCACGGATTTCTTGAATCTTGTTTTTTATTTCCAAACGGTGTTTTGCCAATTCATAGAATCCATGCCATTGAGCAAAATCAGGGGCCATCATTGAAGCCCCCATTCTTGCCCGTCGCCCCTCATGATGCCAATACTCAAAGTATTTGAATTCGATTTCCTCATCAAATTTTGCCTTTGTTAAATAGCCTTCTGCATAAAGAGCATCCATCTCCTTTTTTATTGGTTTGAAATATTCTTCATTGTACAAGACAACAGCATCATCAAATTGTTTGTAGAAATTTTCAGCCCAGGTAACCGAATGGCAGGCAAGACACACTTTCATCATCTTATTTCTTTTCCCCTTCCAATTTTCCGTTTTTTCTGAGAGAGGCCATTCAAGTTCCCAAGAAAGTCGGGAGCTTACATTGTGAGTGGATTCAAGCTCACCAATTCCTGACATATGACAGGTAGCACAAGTGGGTGCGCGATAGTGTTGGGTATCCCAGGTTTTCGTTGCAACATCCATATCCCAGGTTTTGTTTTCAGCCTCATAGATGACACCATGTTTTGATTCCATATAAATCTCATATTGAGGATGATCTGGACCCATATGGCAGGTGCCGCAAGTTTCTGGTCTTCTGGATTCTTCAACTGAGAATTTATGTCGAGTATGGCATGCAGTACAAGAGCCTCTACTTCCATCAGGATTGATTCTACCAATACCTCCATTTGGCCATGTTTCAGGATCTAGCTTTCCATTTTCGACCTTGACTTGAGACCCATGACACTTCTCACACCCAACGATAGCTGATGCTTTCCCTTGTATTTTATAAGCAAGCACATTATCTCCTGCTCTATCACCCTCAAGGTTTTGAATGAATGAGACAGCTTTGGCGTGAAGAGAATCATTAAATTCTGATACCTGTTTGGGATGGCATCTGGAACAGTCTTTTGGACTAACTATCGCAGAAACAAAAGATCCTTCATGGGCTCTCGCATCTGTATCCGTTTTTTCAGCCTGATGACAGTCAATACAAGTAACATTTGCTTTTGCATGAAGACTTTTGCCCCAGTCATTATTGATTCCTGGACTGACACGTGCATGACAATTTTCACATTTATTGGTTAGGTCAAAACGTTTTCTTGCCTTGTAAGCACTTTCAGCGTGAAGTAAAGAAACTGTACAAAAAAACAGCATGAATAAAAGTAGTATTTTCATATATGCTTATTCTATTTTAATTACGATTAACATGAACCAGGTTTTCATGGCATTTTAAGCATGTATTTTCTGTTTCACCTTTTAAAAAAGCCCGATGAGCAATAAACCCACCTTTGTGCAGTCCCGGAGGAAGTAAATTCTTATGACATTTCTGGCATGTCTTTGAGCCGATGTTCTTTACTGCATCTGTCTTCCATTTCTTATGATCAACCTTACTCAGATCGAGCTTAATCATCACATGCATGAAGGAGTCTGTTGCTCCTTGCTTGATCTTTGTGTACCATTTATTGACAGTGCCTGGTGGGAGATGACAGTCTGCGCATTCCGTAACAACCCCCGATTCATTATTAAAATGAGCAGAACTTTGGTACTGTTTGTATGGTTCCACCATCTCATGACACGATATGCAAAATTGTGTTGTAGAAGAATAGCTGTATGACCACAGTGTGAACAAATATGAGGTTATTAAAAAAACAGCCGTAGCTCCTGCTATTGTTGCGATTTGTCTTTTTGTTGGGTGCATTTTCTAACATTCTTATTTACTAGTCCACATCTGAAACTCAGGGTACCCTTCGACCGAATGTTCAGAGTGGTCAAGTCCTGAAAATTCATCTTCCTCATTGATCCTCAAGCCAATAGTTGATGCCATCAAACGGAAAATGAGATAGGAAATTGAAAAAGCCCAGACGAAGGCAACGACAGAACCAAGGAGTTGTATCAGAATATTATTTAAATTGAACATTTCGTTGGTTTTAAAAATTCCTACGGCAATAGTCCCCCAAGTACCGCAAACCCCATGAACGGATACTGCACCTACGGGATCATCTATTAATTTTTTATCGAAGAATAAAATTGAGTAAACGACTATAATTCCAGCAATAACACCGATCAGAACAGACCAAACTGGTTCAACATCAGAACAACCAGCGGTAATTGCAACTAGCCCGGCTAGCGCTCCATTCAGGGTCATTCCCACATCCGGTTTTCCAAACTTCAACCAGGAAGTTGTCATGCTAGAAATAGTAGAGGCAGCCCCAGCAAGCGTGATATTGATCATGATATGAGCAATTTCCACATTTCCTGAAAGGGTGGCACTCCCGCTGGAAGCATACCAACCAAACCACAAAATGAGTGTACCAAGTGCGGCAAGTGGAATATTGTGACCAGGAATTGGTGAAACACTTCCATCCTTTCTGAATCTTCCAATCCTGGGACCCAGTACAATTGCACCAGCAAGTCCAGCCCAACCTCCAATTGCATGAATTACTGTAGAACCTCCAAAATCAATAAACCCCAAATTCGCAAGCCATCCGTCACCATTATAAATCCCACCCCATACCCAACTACCAAAAACAGGATAAATAATGAGGGCCATTGCAGTAGCGAATAGCATTGTACAAATGAAACTTGTCCTTTCGGCCATAGCTCCAGATACAATCGCTGTAACAAATGAGACAAAAACCAGTTGATTCATCCAAAAAGCATAAAGCCAAGGATCACGGTTTGCGGTATAATCATGTAAGAAAAAACCATCTGTGCCGAAAATTCCATTGCTTGTTCCAAACATCAACCCAAACCCAAACGCCCAAAAGACAATTGCACAAATCGCAAATTCCACCACATTTTTCATAATGGCATTCACAGCATTTTTTGACCTGGTAAATCCAATTTCAACCATGCTGAATCCGGCTTTCATAAAAAAGATAAGCCCTGTCGCAATACAGATCCAAACAATGTCCAGATTGATTTGCACCTCTTCTGAAGTGATAGGCATTCTAGTGAATTCGGATGCATAGACAACTCCACTAAAAAGCCCCCCCACGATTAAAAGGGGGATTGGTTTATAAAACTGAAAAAGAGATCGCCATAATCTCCACATTTTAATCTCCAAAATCTGTGTTTCCTCTATATATTTAATAGATGTCTTCTATCCCAGATCGTATCCATTTAGGCATAATGCTAATATCAAAATATTGCACGCGGGAATCCATTACTTGTAAAATACAATGATATATATTTTGTTAAATACTAATATATTGACATTATTAGTTTTTTTCTGAATTATTGCTCAAAACATTATTTCTTCTCTGGAAAAAGTTAAGTAAAATCAAAACTAAATGCTTAATAATTAATCTATATTAGGTATTAATGATTAATTATAAGGCATGAATGAAATGACATATTTTTCTATTTACCACAAAATTGCTTATTTTTTAGGTATATCAACTAACCCAGGAGATGTCGATTTATAAAAAGGTGATGTAACCAGGAAATATTTTACTTGATACTTTTTGATTTACCTATAGATTGGATGACCGTTGAGGAGGGGAGATCCATGATATTAAATTGTTTTTTAACTATCAAATAACAATCTGAAAGGAGTAACTATGAACAATTCATCATCAAGTAAGTTGGGTGGCCAGTGCCTAATAGTGGGAGCAATAATCTCTTTCATTATCTTTATAATTCAAATATTGGTCAGCGGACCTCCGCCCGGAAACGAACACATTTTTTCATATTTTGCAAATGAGACTGTTGCCAAGGGGTCTGCAACGGTTATTTATACACTCTTGTGGATGTTTGGTAACGTACTGATTGCATTTGGTATCCTTGTACTAAATGGACACTTACAGGAACAGCAAAAAGATACCATGCTTAGCCTTGGTACATTCCTGTTTATTGTTGGACAGATCGGCTTTATGCTAGCAACTACTATGGATGTTTCAATTATATATGCTCAGGATCCCATTGAAATTGCAAACATAGCATCGGGGCAAATGAGTATATATTTTATGTTTGGCCCAGTTGCATTTTTAGGTGGTGCTTTAGTTTCACTAAACCTTGCAAGCAGAGAATATATAAATGCACTTTACTCGCGAATAACTGCAGTTGTATTTCTAATTGTAATTCTTGCTTTTGCTTACACCGCCTTTAACATGGCAGATCCCAGCAATCATTACATTCCATCCACGATTATGCCGGCTTTTGCAGGAATCAGTATTGCTCAATTTTTTGCAGTAATTTGGAATTTGATGGTCGGAATGAAAATGATGAGAATTTGATAACTGGTTTTGGTTGCTCTACATAGTTTTTCAAAATGGAACTATCGTAGAGCAACTAGCCCCTTTATCTTTAATGGAGGACTGTTTAACTTGGAAGGTTGTGGAAGATTGTCTGAATGTGAAAAATTAGTGGCTCGACTTGAGTGAAGAATTAGGTGTCCATATAGGTGTCTGTCAGCCCTACCCCGACCTAAAGCGCACCCTTGTAGTCATGTCAGAGCGTACTGGGCTGAGCGTCAGTCAGGTTACTGATGAAGTACTGTACACCGGCTTGGTTGACATGCAGGAGCTGGAAGAGCTTGATGATTAAGGGGGGCGCTCGTTTGTACCTCCCCATAAGATACTTAAAGTAGTTAGTCGCATTTCGGCCTAGATGCTTCCTCAGATGGCGCCACCAGTCAGACACCCTCCAAGTAAAATCTCCACCATATAGTAATATCCTCCAAATTGTGATAGGTATAAGGTTCAAATTGGAGAAAGAAGCCACAAATACATTATTTCTAAATTTTATAGACAAGGAACGCCATGAGTTACTGCAGAACAACAATTGTTGAATTTAATTCAGAAGAACTTGCTGATGAAGCATCAGCCGATTATTCGAAAAATGCTCCTTCGGAATTCCCCGAAGCCGAAATACTCCTTTTTACCCGCACTGGACCTACTTCTGCTGTTGTAGCTTCTGTGTACCCAAATGAAGAAATCTCTAAGCAAGCAACTGCAGCAAGAAATGCCAGAATGGACAAAGTTGCACACAGAAGGAAAAGCGCAGAGATGCATCAGGGAGAAGTGACTTTAAAATTGGTCAGATAAATTTTTTCTAGTGGGGGTCTATGGTTCTTATCGTCCCACTTAATTCTTCACACAGTCAGTCACCCTCCAAGTAAAATCCTCACTTCCTTGTAAAACAAACCGATTGATGTTTACTATACTTGACAAATGGCACTTAGAGTATAGAATAAGCAAATATGAGTGATTAATTCAACTACTCTTCTTGTTCTTGAGGTAGTATGAAAAGTTGGAAAGTCCTAATAGTTATTGCTCTTGTGTTGATCACCATTTCATGGTTTATAGTTACTCCGGGGAAAAAAAGATTTAGTGTGTCTTCGCAGAGAGTGGATAACAGCAAATCTGCGGCAATAACTGAAAAATGGGATGGGTTAGGTGATGTTTCAGATATGATTTGGCAGTGATTCGTGTGTTTCAACCACTAATTCTTCACATAGTCAGACAGTCTCCAAGTAAAATCCCCACTTTCTTGAAAAATCCCCCAAATTCTGGTATAAATTGGTTTAACCTAAAATCCTTATAGGAAACCAAGTGAAACACCTACTCATTATCCTAAATTTGACAACATCTGCTTATAGTCTAGGGGAAATTATGGGAGGAAGGAAATGGTTACGGACAGGATATTCAGGCTTATTCTGGTGGTGTTCTTCTCGATGATGTTTGCAGTTTCATGCAGAAACTCAAGTTCATCCGGCAGTGGTGGTAGCGGCGGTGTTAGTGGAGAGGGAGATGATGAAGGCCTCAACCCTTCCGGGACCGTAACGATCAGCGGAACTCTATCCGGGGAATCGACAAACGTTTCGGCAAATAGCCCGTTCAAAGCACGGGCCGTTGAGAACTATGTTGCGCAGCTTCTCAACTCCAGAACGGGTGAACAGAAAACTACAACTGTGGGAGCTGATGGCTCATTTTCCTTTTCGGCTACGGGCAGCGATCGCTACATGGTCAACTTCTTCAATAGCCAGTATCGCTTCGTAGGGACATTGGCTACGGACGAAGTGGGTGATAACGGGACCGTCTCTGTCGGCCTGATAACAGGGGATAATGCTTCGACGACTGATCTCGGAACCGTTACGGCAGCCGTCGACGAGAACGGTGATTTTACTGGACGGGTTACATCCGACGCCACGATAAATACTGACTCGAATCAACTCGCCTATACATCGGGCGGCACAATCGCCGGCGGCAATACAGGTGATGGAAGCACGAATTATGCGGACCAGGTGGGGCTTAGCTGTGACACGGCAGGTGCTGCAGACTGTGCCGACTACGATTTCGATGGCGTGCCCGATATAACGGACACGGACAACAACAACGATGGATACTCCGATGAAGTAAGTGGAGTCTCAGACTACTGTACTGCCGGTACGCTTCTTTTATATATCGAGAACTATCCAACATCAGGAAGCGTTGCTCAGACGGGTTTTCCGACTCCTGACGAGGTTGCTGCGGATATCGGTGGGACCACGATGTATCAGATCCACCTCGAGCTTACACCCGCGAGCGGCACGGACCTTTCAGACATCTCGAGCGTTTCCGTTACAACACCATCGTACATAGATTCCCACGGCTATGTGTATCATGTCGCGAGTGGGCACGAGTGTTTCAATACCCTCTGGACGGAGTGTTCTGTCGATGGTGTGAGTTATGCGAAGAAACTCATGCCATCCGATGATGGCACGAAGTTTGAGATGGCTTTGGCCGATATAAATCTCGCTCGTGCGGGAATTCTTGAAAATATGTTTCCGGGCGACACATTTATTTTTAATGTAGCCATGGAGGATGGAACGGAACACGTCTGTACCCGGAAAATAAATATAATTCCGAAGTACTACCCCTACGCGTTCAAATACAACGGAACTATGGTCGACACTGATGAAATCCGTCAGACATGGGATGCTACTTCGTTTACGCTTTCCTGGTCGAAACCCGTCCCTCCCGGACCTCCGGGGATGACTTATCAAGCGAGATTTATTCCCTTTCAGCGTACGACAGGCAACAACTGTACGTGGAGTGCCACCACGTACACCACGGTCTCCGCTGGTCAGGGTGGAACCGAGGTTGCAGTGACCGTGAGCGATTTGCCTGCATCGGACGTTAACTATTGGAGCGTCGCATTGTATGCTATCGATGATATCGGGGACATAAGTCATACGACCGCTGTGCGGTTGACGACTGACGCCAATATCTGCCAATGAGCAGGTCTTCCATGCGGATGGGCCTTTAAATCTCTGAAGCGGAGCAGATTTTATCTGGTCCGCTTTTGATTTTTCCTTTAGCTTGACCAAGTTAGATTACTTTTGACAAGGCCAGGACGTGTTGCTAGAAGCGAAAATCCTTTGATAATCCTTTACATCTTTATGGGGCACACGCTACCGTGTTATGGATATTACGGCATGTTCCATTCATTTGCCCATGAGGTGTGGTAAAGCCGCAACGATCTCCTTCCCGCAAAGACTGACACGCATTGATCGCTTGTTGCGGAGGTTGACCGCCATTGGGACCTTGTCTTCTCTGAGGATCCCCTTGTCTCCCCCTACCGCCAAAACTCATATATCCTTCCGCTTCTCCACTGGACAAGCATCAAGGTCAAATGGGATCTAACTGCCGATGCAGAAGAAATTACAACCCTAAAGTCCTTGCTAGGATCATCGGCAACATTGCCAACTCAAGCGGATGAAACTGTATGTACTGGTTCTGTTGATGAATCTGTGACGGACAATGCCAGCTGTTGTAAATGGTGCAGTTCTGGGAAAGCCTGTGGTGACACCTGCATTTCTAGATCAAACACATGCACAAAATCAAAAGGATGTGCTTGTGATAGATAAACAACAACCTTCCCCTGTAAGCGACCCCCACTAATTCTCCACTGTCAGACAACCCTAGGTAAAATCCCCACATTCTTGTAAATTACCCCAAATGATTGTATATTCAGTAAATATCGATATATTTTAAGTAGTATTTATTAAGCCCGTGAAGCTGATGTGCAACCCCGAATATTAAAAATATTTTTGCTGATGAAGTTACTATGAAAATTATTAACGAAGATCCAAAACAGAAGATTAGTTTCAAAACAATGAAGGTAAAAGGCAGGAAGTCAAAGCTAACCCCTGAACTCATTGAAAAGATATCCACCGAAATAGAAAACGGCAGTTATCAGAAAGTAGCCGCACGCAAATGCGGAGTAGGAGAGAGCACCTTTTATGCCTGGATGGAAAAAGCCGAAGGCGGAGTCGGAGGACAATTTCAGGAATTAATGGAGGCTGTAAAAAATGCGAGCGCTGTTGCAGAGTCAAGGGCTATCCAAACAATACTGGCAGATGATTCCTGGCAGTCAAAGGCTTGGTATCTTGAACGCCGTTTCCCTGAGCGCTGGGGACGAAAAGACAGACTGAATGCTCACCATACAGGAGAACCGAAGGTTGTTTTCCATACGATCAAACAAATGAGTGAGCAAGAATGGAACGAAGTGCATGGTACTGAAACTAAAGAGCTCAACTCAGTTGAAGCATTGAATTAGTACTTGCAGCCGTAAACTGAGAAATTTGTGGGGAATTTTGCAAAAAAAAGAATGTAAAATTACTGCTACCTACATGCAATTTTTGTCGCAATAATGTCGCAATGTTTGCTTGGTTTACCCCCTTATTTTAGCTTTGTCGCAGTGTGTCGCAGTGTTTTTTAACTTAACGTTTTTCTGTAAGTCACTGATATTATGGTGCACCCGGCAGGAGTCGAACCTGCGGCCTACGGAATCGGAATCCGTCACTCTATCCAGCTGAGCTACGAGTGCAAAATGTGGTGGGCCCGGCAAGGACTATTTCCGAGACTATACGTTTTCAGCATATCAATTTCCTGCAACTAAAACCACCACGTTTTCTGTGCTTAAAATTCAGCATTGATCTTTCAAGCCTGCACGAGCGGCAACTCATTCCAGCAAGTTGTAAAGGCGGGGCTCCGGAATTTGCTACGCGCTCTCCAATCCGAACTTCCGGAAACAGAGGCGGAAGCAACGGTGTAGCGTCCGAATTTCTGATTTATTTTTTTCACGGCCCCCATCAGTTCCTGCGATGCCTGAATGCTCGATTCCGTTTCAAAAAGCGTGGCCGGAATATTTTTTACTGAAATAAAATCATGTAAAAGTACTCCGACTTTGTGGTATTCAAATCCGGACTTAAAAATCTGCCCCAGCGCGCGTTGAGCCGCGGCATTGAGCTGCATCAGATTGTTGGTTACTTCCAGCTCGACAGATGCAGACACGCTGCGCTGCGTGATGTTTTTGCGAAAACGGTTTGTTGAGAGATAGACCGTAATTGCTGAAGTCGCCTGTTTGTATTTCCAGAGCCGGCTCACGGCATTTTGTACAAAATGCGTCAATGCGGGTCGTATATCCTCTAACTCCTTCAGCGGCTTGCCGAATGAACGACCGCACATGATGGACTTTCTCGATTCTTCAGGTTCCTCCAGTTTCAGGCAGCTTTCACCACGCAGTTCCAAGACTGTGCGCATCAGTGTCACAGAAAATTGTTTTTTAATCCAGGCAGGATCCGCGTCTCGCAGTTGCTTTGCGTTACCGATGCCGAATCCGCTTAATTTCCTGCTGATCTTTCCACCGATGCCCCAGACATCTCTGGTCTCCATTTGCTCCAGTGTTTTGCCGAAACTTGCAGCCTCCGTTCCGATGCAGACCCCGGCCAGTTCCGGACAACGTTTTGCCAGCCGGTTTGCGGCTTTGGCCAGGGTTTTTGTCCTGGCAACTCCTATCGAAACCTGAATTCCTGTGTGACGTAGTATTCTATGCCGTACAAGGCGGAACAGCTCCACCAGCCGTTCGCGTGACAAACCGGAGACATCCGCAAAAGCTTCGTCGATGCTGTATCGTTCAATCCTCGGTAAAAGCTCTTCCAGTATGAACATTATCCGACTGCTCATATCGCCGTAAAGGGCGTAGTTCGATGAACGTATCTGCAGTTCGTGGCTCCGGACAAATTCACGGACACTGCCCGCTAAAACTCCCATTCCAATACCCAACTTCTTGGCTTCGCTGGAACGGGCAATGACATTACCGTCATTGTTGGAAAGCACAACGAGCGGTTTTCCCGCGAGCTGCGGTTGAAAAACCTGTTCACAGGAGGCAAAAAAATTGTTGCAGTCAATCAGCGCAATCATAGTTTTTTCAAGGTCCAGCTGACAACTCCCCAGACGGAGAAATCCATTTCAGGTGTAATTTTAATTGACGAATAGTCTGGATTTTCTGCTTTCAGCACCACCGTTTTCTGTTCTGTGGTAAAACGTTTAATCGTAAATTCGGAATCAATCACCGCCACCACAACACGGTTTTCCCAACTTTCAATACTACGGTCCACAACAAGGATATCACCATCCGTGATGCCGACGTCCTTCATCGACTCACCGGCCACACGCACAAAAAAAGTGGCGCTTGGATTTTCAATCACCAGCGTGTTCAAGTCCAGCCTTTGCTCCAGATGATCTTCCGCGGGAGAAGGAAAACCCGCCTGAACCTTTGTGTCAAAAAACGGCAGCTCGATGCCCTGCGAATCATCCGCGAACCAAATCTTGCTGATTGATCCATCCGATTTAAGCGGCAGTGCCGGAGGATTGGAATTAGTCATAATATTTTCAACGTCGAGATTAAACCAGTAAATGGTAAACAAAGTGTATCTTTATTTGTAACAAGCCTGCCGCATCATTTTATTCGACTGCTGCTTCAAAGTCAATTTTCCGGAGCTCAAGATTCTTGTAAAACATGCGGATTGATGTTATATCTTTAATTCCCCAAAACCAACAATCAGCAACCCATGAATCACAGACCACGCAGTTTCACCGCTTTCACTCTTTGCGTAGTTCCTCTTTTTGGAAAATTCGGGAGTATCTCCATAAAACCAGTCCGTGGAATTTTAGTTTTAGAATTAAAGCATAGATGAAAAATATTTTAGTTGTTCTGCTAATTTCATGTTTTTGTCTTAACCTCATTTCCTGTGCCGCAAAAACGAACTCTGCGGGAAGAGGCATCTTTTTTTTCCGTGAAGTAAAAGGGACATGGGGTTGGCATCCGGAAGGTGATGAGGATACGGAAGGAAAATATGTGGGTGAAATTAAAAGAGGCAAACCTCATGGACAAGGGACATACACTCGTTACAGCG
>Ga0208132_1000867_pt1 | contig 13745 bp, 10 predicted proteins | sample ETNtaG_16_FD_185785 | JGI IMG/M metagenome (GOLD analysis project Ga0208132, IMG submission 185785) | Marine microbial and viral communities from oxygen minimum zone, Eastern Pacific Ocean - ETNP201406SV199 (SPAdes) (version 2) | ecosystem: Environmental > Aquatic > Marine > Oceanic ... | reverse complement strand
GTTTTGGGTTCGGAGCAGATCGTGCATGCTGTTGATGCCAGCCATGTCTGCCGGCGGGCCTGTGACAGCAGAGGCGGTGCCAGCAGGGACCCCCCCAGGTCCGGTCATAGCCGCCGGAATAGTGAGCGAAACCACAGGCGAGTCAGCCACAGTGGTGGTCGGTGTTTCGGTGGTGGTCGGTGTTTCGGTGGTGGTCGGTGCCGCCAAGGATCCAGGTGACAGGGTCGGGTCAGTCGCAACTCCCCCACATGCTGTCAGAACACTGACTGCACACACGACACTTAGAAAGAGCCTGATACGTCCAGTCTGATCCACGAGTTAGTCGCCATCTAGAGGAATAGGTCCCGAGTTCAAATCTCCCCAGCCCGACAAACAATGCGCAGGTCAGGTGGTGTTTCTTGAATGCACCGTCTGGCCTGTTGTTGCACTGGGGGCCTGAAGGATTCGGCTAGGCGGCCTTTCCAAGGCCCCATCCGACCCCCCATCGTCAACTTGAGGCTGTCTGAGGAAGAGGAGGAAGGCGACATTTGCCAGGCACTATTGACCCGGCAGGTAGCCCCAGTCGGCGAGGGCCTAAACAACTACACGAAGCCTCACCCAACAAACCTGACACACCCCCCTGACAAACACACGGGACCAAAGTCCTCGCTCCCACCCCTCCCTGAGGTGGGGTGGGAGCGACATCGGAGCCCCTAGGTGCCTACCAGTGCTGACAACTGCGCCGTTCAACTCTCAGAGGTGGAGTTCCCATTCGCCTCCACAATCCCCCCTGGGCATCGACCGTCGCCGGGCACAGCACCGCAACTCGGAGTAGTTGTGAAGGCTCCGCCACTTATCGGGTGAAGCCTTCCCTCAGCGCCTCACCAGACCCCAGTCGGTGTACGGAACAGGAACAACTGCGAACACCCCACAAGGGCGTGTTCGCAGTTCTTGCGTGCACGTGTTCGCAGTTTCGAGAAGGCAGCGCTTTTGGCGCTGCCTTTTCGGTTTTTCGGCGGTGGTAGCGCTGCATGTGCTCCAGTTTGAAAACATGGAATCCGAAACTCAGACGCCCACCTATATGCAGTCCTACCAGTCGGTCGTAGCAAGAGTTGCTTTGAAGCACGGCTTGAGGATCTCCGGTTGGTTCCCTGTTGAGAGAACAATCGTCGGTGATCAACGGCGATGGAACCAGGTCAGATTCAACCTTTTCCCTAGCAAAGCAGCATTTCTGGCCTTCGATTCTGACCCGGATCGCCTCCAAGCGCAGAAGGTTCATTGCAAACAGGCGATTGGTGATATCTACACGATGATCGTTCGACCGACGATCAATCGGCTCGACGAATCTGCACAGATTTAGGTCTCGCCCCGAACCTCGGGGAAATGCTATTAGGTGTCCTGGTGGGCCCCGTACCAAGGTCATCGAAGTCCGTTGATTTGGGGTCACTGTGGCAGTTCCACGGGGATTTTCCTACGATCTAGCCATGACTAGCAACGATCGTCGATCCTTTTGGGCTTGGTGCATGGAGTCAGAGGAACCCACCGATGGTGAGCGGAAGGTACTGGCCCAGAAGCTTTCAGAGCAGTACGGCACGGCGATCACAGCTGGGCCCATACCTCGTGCCGAAGATGCTGACCTGCGACCTCCCCGGATCCTGCCGCCAGATGCTCTTGCCGAATGGTGCTCAACTAGTACCTATGAGCGGGCTAGCCACGCCTACGGGGCTCACTTCACCGAACGGATTCGGGCATTCAACTTGGACTTTCCCAACCCGCCGGATGTGGTGGCGCACCCGCGAAATGAGGACGAGGTTGTCACAACCCTCGATTGGTGCAACGAGCACAGCTACGTGGTCGTTCCCTACGGTGGTGGGTCATCGGTGGTCTGGGGTCTAGCACCGCCTGAAGACCTTGGACCTACGGTGATCGTCTCTCTTGACCGCCTCGACCAGGTCCTTGAGATTGACGAGGTATCGCGGGCGGCCCGTATACAAGCTGGTGTATTTGGCCCCCACCTGGAGGATCAACTGCGACCACACGGATACACGCTGCGTCATTTCCCACAGTCATTCCGGTTTTCAACCCTTGGCGGGTGGATAGCCACTCGCTCTGGTGGCCACTACGCCACCAACCAGACCCACATAGATGACTTCGTTGAATCCACTCGCATGATTACCCCGTCGGGCTGGTGGGAGTCTCGCCGACTACCTGGTTCGGGGGCAGGTCCCAGTCCCGACCGTATGGTCATCGGTTCGGAAGGCATCTACGGAATCATCACCGAGGCTTGGATGCGTGTGCAGGTGCGTCCCACGTTCAGGGCGACTGCCGGCATCACCTTCTCCTCTTGGGAGGCCGGTTACGAGGCAGTTCGCCGCATCGTCCAATCTAAGCTCTGGCCTGCCAATCTTCGAATCCTGGATCCTGATGAGGCCGCCCGAGCTGCGGGGATGGACGGCGATCGATCGTTTGTGATTGTGTCCTTCGAGAGTGCCGACCTGACACAGGCTCACAACATCGCCCAAGCGGTCGAGATAGCCCGCGACTCTGGTGGGCACGTTCTCGATGACGACGTCATCGTCGACGACGGAACAGGGAAGCCGACTGGCCGAGGAGGGGCTGTGGGTGCGTGGCGAGATGCATTTATCGGTGTCGGCAACGGAGTCGAGACCTCATTGGGCGTGGTCGCTGACACCTTCGAGACCGCTATCACCTGGGATCGGTGGCCAGAGTTTGATGCCACCGTGCGTCAACGTGTGGGCGAGGTATTGGCAGACACCTTTGGCGACCACCACTCTTTGTCGTGTCGTTTCACACATGTTTACACGGACGGCCCAGCCCCCTACTACACGTGGTCGGGGATGGGCAGACAGGGTAGTGAGATTGCAATGTGGCAGGCCGTAAAGGATGCCGCCAACGAGGTGGTTGTGGCAGCTGGTGGCACGTGTACGCACCACCACGCCGTAGGCCGGATGCACCGCCCTAGTGCCTACGATGCGCAGCGACCCGACTTGTTCGCAGAGTCGATCCGCTCCGTCAAACGACTACTTGACCCAAACGCCATCTTGAACCCAGGAGTCCTCATCGATTCGTGAGCGGCCCCCAGAAAAGCGAACCCCTGGCAGGGCGAACCTCGGCAGGGCGGACCTGACCGGCGCGGTCCTGCGAAACTTCTCATGGGGGGAGATCCTCGATTGGGCACGGCAGCGAGGATCTCCCGCCCCAAGAATCGAATGCAATTCACATTTTCGAAAGCAGACAAAGACACCCGGTGGCCGAAGGGTTTCGATCCGGCAGCCGCCGGTGTGACCTTCGCGTAGGCAGCCACAGGGTGACATCGCGATCTGGTAGAACAGGTTGGGCAAAGGAACTTTCGACTGACCTGGGGCCGTGATGGCGTTGACTGGGGGCGTTCAAGTCCCCCTCCGACACCACAGGCCGCGCGTGTTCGGCGCGTGTTGTAGACCTTCGTGAATGGCTGTTGACGGTGCGTCCAGGGTTCGGAGGGCCGAAAATGGCGACTATGGGCCTGCCACAGAAGTTCTCTTGCGCTCGCGCCATGCGTCGGTGCCGGCGATTCCCCCTCTTGTGCATCTCGACGAGGAGGTAAGGGCGCACTTTGTGGGAACCGTCATGCCGGTTGCAGAGGTATGGGTGGCTGAAGTCGACGAAACAGTTTCCGGTGTGCTGGTCCTGAACGGGAATTGGATTGAACAGTTGTATGTCGACCCCGATTGGACCAATCAAGGACTTGGCACCGCATTTATAGAACGAGCGAAAGTCGAACGCCCGGAGGCCCTTGACCTCTGGACATTCAAAAGCAACCAAGGGGCACAACGCTTTTATGAACGTCATGGGTTCCGGGCTGTCGGTGGAACCAACGGCGACAACGAAGAGGGAGAGCCAGACATCCACTATCGGTGGGCCAGGTGAGCAGCATGCGTTGTGATTCAGTGATGACTAGGGGCGTTCAAGTCCCCCCTCCTCCGACACTCGTGTAACCCCACCGGTAGCCGTTCCGGCTGCGCGTATCTGAGGTTCGTACCTAGAGGCTCCAGTGGTCGCCCTAGTACCCCTCAGGGGAAGGTGACATACTGAGGGGTATGAGACGGTTCGTTGGGGTGCTGTTGGCTTGCGTGCTGCTGGCCGGGTGCGGCGGTGGGAGTGAGGACAGCAAGATCGCCTTTCATAGCGACCGGGACGGCGCTGACGAGATCTTTGTGATGAACGCTGATGGGACCGGGGTGACCCAACTCACCGACAACGACGGCCGGGACCGGTTTCCGGCGTGGTCGCCGAACGGCAAGAAGATCGCCTTTCATAGCGACCGGGACGGCGACGAAGAGATCTTTGTGATGAACGCTGATGGGACCGGGGTCACCCAACTCACCGACAACGACGGCCGGGACGGGTTTCCGGCGTGGTCGCCGAACGGAAAACAGATCGCCTTTCAGAGTTTGCGGGACGGCGACAACGACGTCGAGGTTTTTGTGATGAACGCTGATGGGACCGGGGTCACCCAACTCACCGACAACTACGACTATGACGTGTCGCCGGCGTGGTCACCGAACGGCAAGAAGATCGCCTTTCATAGCGACCGGGACGGCGACTTAGAGATCTTTGTGATGAACGCTGATGGGACCGGGGTCACCCAACTCACCGACAACTACGACTGGGACTGGCATCCGGCGTGGTCGCCGAACGGCAAACAGATCGCCTTCATGGGCAACCGGGACGGCGACAGCGAGGTTCTTGTGATGAACGCTGATGGGACCGGGGTCACCCAACTCACCGACAACGACGACGGGGACTGGCATCCGGCGTGGTCGCCGAACGGCATGAAGATCGCCTTTGAGAGTGACCGGGACGGCAACAACGAGATCTTTGTGATGAACCTCGACGGTGGACACGTGGTGTCGCTTGGTCAGCAGGGTATTCCCAGTAGTTGGGGTGGATGATCGTGACGAGTCTGTTGGGATGATCGCGTTGACTAGGGGCGTTCAAGTCCCCCCTCCGACACTACGAAAGCGCAGGTCTGGGCCCGAAGATCATCACACCGTCGTCTAAGCCGTGAACGCTGTGGAGGCTCCCCCACTTATCGGGTGAAGCCTCCCATCAGACCCCAGTCGCCACACGGCGCTGGCAGAAATGCGAACACATGTTCGCAGTTTTGGAGAGGTAGCGCTCTTGGCGCTGCCGTTTCGGGTTTTCGGCCGTTGTGTGGTCTCTAGTGGGCTCGAGTCAATGCTGGCGTTTATCGCCCTCAGAAGCAACAAGGGCGACCGATCTGAATCACGGACCCGTACTTGCCACTACGTGTAGGGAACTTACCGCTACGTTCACAGGCATGCGATTCTCGTATTGGGCAAATGCGGGCCAGACCTGGTCGGAACTGCTCCAAGGTTGCCAACACGCCGAGGCAACTGGTTGGGACGGCATCTGGGTGCCCGACCATTTCATGCCCCCGCCAGAGGGTTATGGGCCAGAAAAGGACTACGGCTCACCCGAGATGGGCACCATTCTGGAGGCGTGGACCATGTTGGCCGCCCTTGCAGTCGCCGTACCCCGGCTTCGACTAGGCGCCATGGTCTCGGGCAACACCTACCGGCATCCGGCGGTTCTGGCCAACATGGCCGCCACGGTCGATCACATTTCGGGTGGACGCCTTGTGGTCGGGATTGGTGCTGGTTGGCAGGAGAACGAACACCGGCGCTACGGCTTGGAGCTGGGTTCGGTGACCGAGCGCTCAGACCGGTTCGAGGAGGCCTGTGAGATTCTCACCATGTTGTTCTCACAAGATCGCACCACGTTCCGTGGCGAGTACTACGAACTAGACGAGGCACCTATGGAGCCCAAACCTCTTCAAAGCCCGTTACCGCTTCTCATAGGAGGTGGGGGCGAGAAGCGGACGCTGCGAACCGTGGCCCGGTTCGCTACCGAGTGGAATTGTTGGGGACCTCCTGAGGAAATACACCACAAGATCAGTGTCCTGGAGCGGCATTGCGAGGATGTGGGGCGTGATCCTGCCGAGATTCAGAAGTCCGCGGTGGGAGTGCTTTTCTTCACCGAGACCGAAGAGAAGGCTGCCGAACTTAAGGAGCAGATGGGCTACCGGTCTGGCCTGGTTGGTACCCCAGCACAACTCCGTCAAGTGGTGGCCGAGTACGCAGCCGTGGGTGTGGACGAAGTGCTGGTTCCAGACTTCGCCTTCTCGACCGGGGAGCGAAACGACAACCTCGACCGCTTCCTGGCCGAGGTTGTCGACTAGGGGCATTCAAGTCCCCCTCCGACACTACGAAAGCGCAGGTCTGGGCCTGAAGATCATCGCACCGTCGTCTAAGCCGTGAACGCTGTGGAGGCTCCCCCACTTAGCGGGTGAAGCCTCCCGTCAGAGTCCCATCAGGCCCCAGTCGCCACACGGCGCTGGCAGAACTGCGAACGCGTGTTCGCAGTTTCGAAACGGCAGCGCTCTTAGCGCTGCCGTTTCGAGTTTTCGGCGGTTGGCGGGCTCGTGTCGAAATGGCATGTGAATGCATGCCAAAGACAGTCCAGAGAAATGCCCTAGGGGCAATGATTTGAGAACTGCAATCCGCAGGTTCAGGGTTCGAGCCCCCCCCGGGGGGGGGGGGGGGGTACCACATGTTCTCTAACTTGCGGGCCCCGGTCGTTAAGGGTCCAATTCTCCCACACCGGCAATCCTGAACCGGTTTGGCCCAATACGGTTAGGGTCAACGTGAGGCCTCCGGGACTAAGATGGGGACTTATTACCCTGCTAGATCAAGAGACCTGTGGCGATAATTGTTCTCAGACTAGCAACGGTTACAGCGCCCCCATTCTGCACATGATCGTGGAAAGCGAAAGATGAACGAAAAGCGCATCGACATTACGTTCCTGTCCCAGGAAGACTTGTTGAGGGCAGGTTGCTTCGACATGAAGATGGCAATCGACACGGCAGAGAAGGCCATGCTCGCCTTCAGAGGAAACAATATTCTGTTTCCGGAAAAGACCGTTCAAATATTCTCAGATGACACCCAGGATCGAATCAACTGCCTTCCGGCCACACTTCTGTCTGAGAAGGTTTGCGGGGTGAAGTGGGTATCGGTGTTTCCCGCCAACCCAACCAGACACGCCAAGCAGAACCTTTCAGCGGTTTTCATTCTCTCCGAAATCGACTCCGGTTTTCCGATCGCCTTCATGGAAGGAACGCTGGCCTCGAACATGCGGGTTGGTGCCATGGGAGGGGTAGCGGCCAAGTACCTTTCTCGCGAAGACTCCAAAGTCATCGGCCTCATCGGTGCCGGAGAGCAAGCGAAAATGAGCCTGGCCGCCATCAAGGCGGCCCGTCCGACCATTAGCGAGTGCCGGGTGTCTGCGAAAACAACCGAGGCAGAAGAACAATTCAGTGTCGAAATGCAGGCTCTCTATCCCGACATCGACTTTGTTCAGACCAACAACAACGGTCAGGCGGCGATGGATGGCGCGGACATTCTGGTGACCGCAACGAGTGCCCAGGCACCCCTCCTGAAAGCGGCCTGGATGAGGCCAGGTGCGTTCTATAACCATGTCGGCGGATGGGAGGACGAGTATGCGGTCGCCAAGCAGTGCGCAAAGATTGTGTGCGACGACTGGGAAACGGTGAAGCACCGCACTCAGACCATCAGCCGCATGTATAAGGATGGCGAGCTCACCGACGACGATATCTACGCTGACCTTCCCGACGTGGTTGCCGGCGATAAGCCCGGCCGCGAAACCGACGATGAAATGACCTACTTCAACGCCGTGGGTCTCGCCTACATCGACGTAGCGATCGCTCTCTCCATGTACAACAAGGCTAAGGATGCATCAATCGGCCAAGATCTGACGCTCCAGGAACACATGATCTTCGAGCACAAAGAGCTCAAAGACTGGCTCCAACGGTAGCTGGGGGTGGGCCAGTTCCCAGTGGCTCTCGCTCTCTGACCTAAGCGAATCGATCAAAGAGACCGCCGCCTAGGTACTTCAAGTCACTGTCACAAGCCAAGGTCACAACAGATGAGCCTCGCCCAAGTTCCGCAGCAATCTTGATCGCAGCACAAACATTGAGGCCCGTCGGGACGGGGCATTTCCTATCCATGACTGCCTCCTCATCGATCCTGACGTTGCCACCGATGCCGCACAGCGGCCGGTTGGCGGACCGTCACAGGGCCAGACCCCTCAGATCCTCTGGATGATTCACCCCCATTATCCCACTGGGGTGTGACAGCTCGACTGCGCCTAGTCCTCGTCGTCCTCTAAGAGTTCCCCGAGAGTCGTGACCTCCGCCGCCTTCAACATGGCGGCAGCGGCCTCCCAGAACTCGGCCATCTTCTCGACACCCTCGGTGGCGGCAGTCGTGCCTCTGAGCCTAATCACAGTGGCTTTTTCCGCATAGTTGGCACTGACCATTTCACAGTCCTTGGTGTTCATATCGATGATGAGGATGGCCAGGCCGTCCAAGTGGAGACGCTTCGGCAGACCGCTCTTCCCACGGGGGGCTGACTCCCGAACATAGGCCCTGACGCTCTCGGCCATCGCTTCATCCATCTCCCAAGTCTGCCAGAGGTTTCGATGCCGAGCACCCTGATCTACGGCCCACCCTGCGGCGGCCAGGAGTCCTAGGCTCAGTAAAATGGCGTGTTTGCAGTTTCGAAAAGGCATCGCTTTCAGCGCTGCCTTTTCGGGTTCTCGGTGGTTGTGTGGCCTCTAGTGGGCTCGTGCCGCCGTGTTCAGGGGCTCTACCTTCTTTGCTTCGGCAATCGTGTCGAATACGGTGAGTGCTCGGCAGGCGATTCGGCCCGGTCGCTGGCAGTTTGATTCAATCGCTATCGTCCTGCGGTGTTGGGAATCAAGTCCCCCCAGCTACGCGAGGAGAGGGAAGCCAAAGGATGCAAGTACCGACACGGCAGGATCAATACATCGAGACCACCAAACAGCAGAGTTTCGAGAAGGACTTCCACCTCGACTGGGAACACTACGAAACGTGGGAGGAGGCAACGGTCGGTGAACGGGCGTCCGCCTCTCACACCTTTACGGTCGTTGCCGAAGACGCTGGCGGATGCGCATGATTCGTAAGCTCCTTGTTGCCAATCGTGGAGAGATCGCCATACGGGCCTTCCGGGCGGCGACACAACTTGGCATCTCGACCGTCGCGATCCACACCTACGAAGACCGCAACAGCCTCCATCGGATGAAGGCGAACGAGGCGTATGAGATCGGCGTTCGCGGGCATCCAGTACGCGCCTACCTCGACATCGATGAACTCATTCGCGTCGGTCGTGACTCCGGTGCCGACGCGGTCTACCCGGGCTATGGATTCTTGTCGGAGAATCCGGAGCTTGCTGAGCGATGTGTTGAGGCTGGCCTCACGTTCGTTGGCCCGACTCCCGACGTGTTGACCCTCACTGGGGACAAGATGCGGGCGCGGGAGGCGGCGCAGGCAGCTGGTCTCCCGGTACTGCAGCAGTCGCCAGCGCTGGACGGCCCAGCGGATGCACTGGATCATGCCAAGGCAATCGGGTTCCCGCTGTTCGTCAAGGCTGCGGCTGGGGGCGGAGGGCGCGGATTGCGGCGTGTGGATCGGACAGATGACCTTGCTGAAGCTGTTGCTTCCGCGATGCGGGAGGGCGAGAGCGCTTTCGGCGATGCCACGGTGTTTCTCGAGGCAGCGATGAGCGATGTCCGTCACATCGAGGTACAGATTCTCGGGGACGCCCAAGGTGAGGTGATTCACCTCCATGAGCGCGACTGTTCGATGCAGCGTCGCTTCCAGAAAGTCGTTGAGATCGCTCCGGCTCCTCGGTTGGATGCAGCAGTGAAAGCGGTGCTGTGCGCCGATGCAGTCGCCTACGCACGCTCGATCGGCTATCACAGCGCCGGGACGGTCGAGTTCCTCGTTGACCCCTCCGGCCGCCACGTGTTCATCGAGATGAACCCTCGAATCCAGGTGGAGCACACCGTCACAGAGGAGATCACCGATGTTGACCTCGTCGAAGCCCAGCTGCGAATCGCGGCCGGTGAGACCTTCGACGATCTCGGCCTGTCCCAAGAATTGATCGAGCCGCGGGGCTTTGCCCTTCAGTGTCGAATCACCGCCGAGAATCCCGCCAATGACTTCCGGCCTGACACTGGCCGCTTGATCGCATATCGCCCGCCGGGGGGAGCAGGCATCCGCCTCGACGACGGGATCGGCTATGTGGGCGCGGAGGTTTCGCCCTATTTCGATTCGCTCATCGTCAAGCTCACCTGTCGCGGTCCCGACTTTGATACTGCGCTCCGGCGGTCCGAGCGCGCTCTGGCAGAGTTCCGAGTCCGGGGAGTAGGCACCAACATCGCGTTCCTCCAAGCCGTTCTGGCCGATGCCGACTTCCGTTCAGGGAATGTGACCACGGCGTTCATCGACCAGCGGCCCCATCTCACAGCAGCGTCGGTGGGTACTGATCGGGCCACGCGGTTGCTTCGGTATCTCGCTGACATCACGGTCAATCGCCCGTACGGCCAGGCCCCGTCATCTGTCGAACCAGCGTTAAAGCTTCCGCAGCGTCTCGACGCCGACCCACTGGCCGGCAGCAAGCAGCATCTCGATCGGCTCGGACCGGTGAAGTTCAGCCGTTGGCTGCGAGACCGAGTTGATATCGGGGTTACCGACACCACGCTACGAGATGCCCATCAGTCCATCCTCGCGACACGAGTCCGCTCGATTGATCTTGTCGCTGGAGCGCGACATCTGGCCCACCGGCTACCGGCGCTTCTGAGCCTCGAATGCTGGGGGGGTGCCACCTACGACGTCGCCCTACGCTTCCTCCATGAGGACCCCTGGGACCGACTGGCACAGATTCGTGAAGCTGTCCCCAATATCTGCCTGCAGATGCTCTTGCGAGGCCGAAACACTGTGGGGTACTCGCCGTACCCCGATGTAGTCTGTCGTCGATTCGTCGCCGAGGCCCACCTGGCGGGGATCGACATCTTCCGTATCTTCGATGCGCTCAACGACATTGAACAGATGCGACCGGCGATCGAGGCCACGCTTGAGACCGGAGCCGTGGCGGAGGGCACGGTTTGCTACTCGGGTGATCTGTCCGATCCGAGAGAGACCCTTTACGACCTCGACTACTACCTCCGTATTGCCGAGGGGCTGGTCGAGGTGGGCGCACACATACTCTGTGTGAAGGATATGGCTGGGTTGCTGCGAGCCCCTGCAGCACGGACCCTCATCGGCGCTCTGCGAGAGAGGTTCGATACTCCTGTGCGACTCCACACCCACGACACGGCGGGTGGGCAACTCGCCACCTACCTGGCAGCCATCGAGAGTGGAGTCGATGCTGTCGACGGCGCGGCACCGCCCCTCTCCGGCATGACCAGCCAACCGTCACTCGCTGCCATCGTTGCCGCCACCGATCACAGCGATCGTCTGACTGGCCTCGACCTCGATGCAATCGGTGAACTCGAGCCCTACTGGGAAGCGGTACGCAACCTGTATGCGCCCTTCGAGGCTGGTCTCCGAGCCCCGACGGGAACCGTCTACCGACATCAAATCCCTGGTGGGCAGCTCTCCAACCTTCGTCAACAGGCGATCGCTCTCGGGCTTGGCGATCGTTTCGAGGAGGTTGAGGAGCTGTACGAAGCGTGCGACAAGATCCTGGGCCGACCGATCAAGGTCACCCCGAGTTCCAAAGTCGTCGGCGACCTGGCTCTCCATCTCGTCGCCAGCGGAGTTACTCCCGAGAAACTCACCGCTGACCCCGAGAGTGTCGATCTGCCCGAAAGTGTCGTAGCGTTCCTTCGGGGCGAGCTCGGTACTCCCGAAGCAGGGTTTCCCGAGCCGTTTCGCACCGCTGCGCTCCGCGGCCGGCCTGCCCCGCCATCCACCCAAGAGCTCACCGCCGACGACCTTGCCGGGTTACACGGCCACGATGCCCGTCTCACCCTGAACCACCTGCTCTTTCCCGCACCCGCGGCGTCTCGAGACGAGATGCTGGAGCGGTACGGCGATCTGACGGTGCTCCCGACGCGCCTGTTCTGGTACGGGCTCTCGGAAGAAGATGAGGATGTTTCGATTGGCCTCGGTCGGGGAGTTCGAGTGCTCGTCGGTCTCGAGGCCATAGGAGAGCCGGACGAGGACGGGATACGGTCCGTCATGTTTCGCCTGAACGGTCAGTTCCGGCCAATCGATGCGATCGATCGGTCGGTTGCGACCGCGACGACCGCAACCGAGAAGGCCGACTCGAACCGCGCTGGCCATGTGGCCGCACCTTTCCGGGGCTTGGTCAGCGTGAAGACCGAGGTCGGGGCGGTGGTCGAGGTCGGTCAGTTGGTTGCCACAATCGAGGCGATGAAGATGGAGTCGCGCATCACGGCGCCAATCGCCGGGGTGGTCGAACGGGTGGTCGTCGGCGACGCTGCGTCGGTCGAACCCGGTGATCTGATCCTTGAGATCCGCGTAGCCGGCACCCCCGCCTCCCCAGTCATCGATGTTGATCACAGTTAAGGCATTGCAGGGAGCGGTTAGAAACTGCAACCGTTTCCTTCGCAGTTTCTGACGGGTACACCATCTGGCCCGACAGTTTCGACCACATTCCAGGCTGGCGTCTGGGAGATGTCTCCCTGGGAAAGGCACCTCAGTTTTTCTACTCGGCCCGCTACACGGGGTAACGAATGACCGATAAGAAGGTCGGATGAATAGGAGCGTTCAAATCCCCCCCTCCGACGCTACGTAAGCGCAGGTCTGGGCCTGAAGATCATCACACTGCCGTCTAAGCCGTGAACGCTGTGAAAGCTCCATCACTAATCGGGTTGAATACGATGAGTGCTCGGCAGGCAATTCGAACCGGTCGTCGGCAGTTTGATCCAATCGCTATCGTCCTGCGGTGTTGGGGCTCAAGTCCCCCCACCTATGCCAGGAGAGGGAAGCCAAAGGATGCAAGTACCGACACGGCTGGATCAATACATCGAGACCACCAAGCAGCAGAGTTTCGAGAAGGACTTCCACCTCGGCTGGGAGCACTACGAAACGTGGGAGGAGGCAACGGTCGGTGAACGGGCGCCCGCCTCTCACACCTTTACGGTCGTGGCCGAGGACATCGTCTCCTACAACCGGGCGTGCGGCGAAACAGACCCTCTGTACACAGACCCGGAGTACGCCCTCGAGCACTCCCCGACCGGGGAGGTGCTCCAGCACCCGATCTTCGCTACGACGGTCGGCTTCTACTCGGTGGGATCGTCTGGAATCGGATCTTGGATGCGGACACCCGGCGCTCGCAATCCTGGCCAGTTGATCGAAATCAACGAGCCGTTTCGTGAGGGCGAGGTCATCACCACCACCGTGACGACAAGACAGAAGTTCATTCAGCGGGACAAGCACTACTTGACAATGTTCATGGAATTTCACAACCAAGACGGTGTCCTCAAAGGCACATGGGATTGCTCCCTCATCTTGCCGGCCAACAAAGCCCTCATCGCCCAGTTCGTGAACGCTTGAGAAGGAGAAGACCATGACTGCTTCGACCTCCCGGGCCCCAAAGGCCGCCCCTCCGGTCGCCCCCTGCTTCAGTGAAATCGACACAGGAGCGGAACTCCCACCGGTCGAACTCTGCTACGAGCAGCAGGTCATCGACCGTTACGCGGTCGCCTCACTCGACATGAACCCGGTACACACCAACGAGGAGTGGGCGGCCAGGGCCCAAGTATTTGGCATGCCCGAAACCGTGGTCCACGGGATGATGACGATGTCGAGCCTGGCCTCGGTAGTCACGCGA
>Ga0208132_1000854_pt1 | contig 13875 bp, 20 predicted proteins | sample ETNtaG_16_FD_185785 | JGI IMG/M metagenome (GOLD analysis project Ga0208132, IMG submission 185785) | Marine microbial and viral communities from oxygen minimum zone, Eastern Pacific Ocean - ETNP201406SV199 (SPAdes) (version 2) | ecosystem: Environmental > Aquatic > Marine > Oceanic ... | reverse complement strand
TGCTAGGCTTATACATGCCATCAGACATGAAGGAACTCGACATGTCTAAAAGAGCTACCTTCGTTGATACTATTAAAGATCTTAACACTGAATTGGGTACTCACTATACTCCTAGTGAAGTATTTGATGAAGACTTCATGAAAAAAATTGAAGCTAAGTGGAACAGTATTCCATTAGGACTGGGAGAAGTTTTAAGAAACCATCAGTTCTTATCCACCAATCTTTATCGTATGGAAAAGAAACTTGACAAAAGTATGCAAGGCCTTGAACTTAGACAAGATCAACTTAAAAAAGATCTTGAAGAGAAATTAAAAGACATGGAAGAAAAAATAGAATGGGAACAAAATAAACTACAAAGAAAACTTAATAAAGTTAATGTTCCACTTAACACACCCAATGTTTCTGGAGAAGTTATTAAATCCCAACCCACAAATCTTGCACAATCGGGCTTGACACACACTGAAGAGGCGTTATTATCTAATGAAGAAAAAGCAATGAGGCTCAGACAAAAGGGGATCACTACTTAAATGGTTAAAAAAACTCGTAAATCTAAAAATACAGCAGATGCACACGTAAGAATAACTTACCATGAAAAGGTATGTGCTGAACGTATGAAAACATTATTCAAACGAATCGACGAGATGAACAAGGATGTTAGGGAACTTAGAATGTTCATGCACCGTGGTAAAGGGGCCGGGGCTGTTGCTTTTGTTATTCTCTCACTCATAGGTTCTTTCTTTTACTTCTTCAAAAATTAATGACAAGAAAAACTAATACATTCCTAATTGGTTTGTTAGGAACAATACTTGTAGGCATATCAACATGGGTACTTATTACACTTATTGAAATACAAACAATAGTAAGTATGATGCAGAACGAACTAATGAATATAGATAAGCAATTTGGTCGTGTTTATAACTTCATAGATAGTGTAAGGAATCAGGTAAAATGAATAAAAAATTAGAATATTATATAATAGGGGCTCTAGTTATTGCATTAATTGTTATAGCTTTATCTGGTTGTTCCTACCCTTATGGGGAGTTATAACTGTGCAATTATCCAAGAATTTTAGCCTGGCAGAACTCACAAAGAGCCAAACAGCCACTAGAATAGGCATGGATAACAATCCCAGTGAAGATGAGCAGGAGAACCTGAGATTGCTCTGTGAGAGGGTCCTACAGCCCCTTAGAGACCATTTTAACCACGTTGTGACCATTTCATCGGGATATCGCAATGAAATTCTGTCAAAAAAGATAGGCAGCTCGGAGAAGAGTCAACACTGCAAGGGAGAGGCAGCGGACTTCGAGATCTTTGGCACTCCCAACAACGAAGTCAGCGACTGGATCAAAGAGAACCTTATGTTCGACCAATTGATTCTCGAATACTATGAACCTGGGCAACCTAACAGCGGCTGGGTGCATGTAAGTTATAAGAAAGAAATTAATAGTAACAGGAAGGAATACTTGATGGCCATCAAAGTCGATGGCAAGACAGAATACAAACCAATACTCGGTCTAAGTACAGATCGATATATTAAATAGGAGGTTCTATGAAACGTCTATGGAAAAAAATTGTTGGATGGTTTAAGAAGGAAGAAGAGATCTTGGAACTAGTGGTAGAAAAGAAACCTGAACATTGCTCCAGTCATAATAGATATAAAAAAAGTTGTCCCAACTGCCAAGCGATTGTTAAAATAAATTAAATACTTACATACAGGTCATGAGTAATGATTTGTATATAAAACATTTAATGAGGAGACTCATTAAATATCTAAATGAGAACCAAAAAGGAAAAGTCGATGAAATGATTCAAAAAATCATGGAAGAATTGAGTTGACTTTTATAAAAAACCTATTATATAGAGTGCATGGGTGCTTTAAAGGCCCATTTTATTAACTGTCTAAACATGGAGGTTAAAATGACACTCAATAAATTACCATCAATCTTTAATCAACTAAGACCTATCTCGGTAGGATTCGACAACATATTCGACCATTTCGAAAGACTAATGGACGATAGTGATGAATTCTTTCGTACGCCTTCGTCTACGTTTCCTTTTTACAACATTGTAAAAACTGGAGACACAAGTTACGACATTGAAGTCGCTCTTGCAGGCTACAATAAGAAGGATATCAAAGTCGACTACGCAGATAACTTATTGACTATCAAATCCGTTAAGGAAATAAAAGATAACAAGGAATCTAATGGAGTTATCCATAGAGGCATTGCTAAAAGATATTTCTCTAAGGTGTTCACTATTGCTGATGATGTAGAAATCAAAGGCGCTGAGTTGAAAGACGGGTTACTGAAAGTTTCTTTAAACAAGATTCTTCCAGAAGGCAAAAAGCCCAAGACAATCGAAGTTAAATAATATGAAAAAGTTATTTAAATTTTTAGAAGAATGGGGTTGGACCAGAGCGATCAATCGACTAAAACGCCACGGGATCTAAATTTTTCTGCGCCTCGCGCGTATATCCTACATTTTAGGGGACGTTAAGTCCCCGGAGATGTTTTAGTATAAACATCACCAAGTGTGTTTATATTTTTCTTTAGCTATTTTTATAAAATCTTCTCTAAATTGTTCCGGTATACCCGAAAGTGTCCACTCTTTTAATTCTTCAAAAGTTTTTCCGCCATAATATTGACCTTCCCCTTTTTCATATTCTTCGTGTAAAAAATAAGAAGCTTCTTGTTCAGGTCCAAATGAAATATGAAACCCTTTAACTGGTGATTTATATTTTTTCAGTTTTCTGATTGTTGCTCCTAATCTGTAACGTTCGGTATAAACTTTTAACATACCAAACATAGCATCATTGGCACTATCCATCGTCATATAAAACCCCACTTTATTTGGTTTATATTCTTCGAGAGTTAAGCCTATGTGCCAAAGGCATTCAAATGCTTGGCAATCCAAAGGTCTGTCTTTATAAATTTTACAGCCTACTCTAACATCACAATGTTTACACCATTCATTAGCTTCTTTTTTTAGAGCGGGAACTGGAGGTAGTTTACAACAAAGAATACAATCACCACAGGATCTGGTCTTAAGACCCATCTTTTTCTTAAAGTCTTCGTTTTCTTTTTTCTTTTCTTTAAAACTTTCAGGATCTGTTTCAAAATAATTTTTAAAATTACTTCTTCTATAACCACATGTTTTAAGATCATATATATTTGTCATATCCACGCTTTCAGTTCTTCGCCCATGATTTGGGTAGCAATGTTAATCTTCTTGCGGAGGGCCTTGACGATTCTTTCGTCAACAGTGTCTTCCGCGAGAATGTCAATATAAGTCATTTTTCGTGTTTGACCAATCCGGTGAATTCTAGCTTCAGACTGAGTTCTCTTTTCTAGGTCATATCCATTGGAATAGTAAATCATATTACTTGCAGCTGTCAGCGTGATTCCATAACCACCCGTCTGTGGGGTACCGACCAGGAATCTAACTACGCTCTCTTCATTTTGAAACTGCTTTAAATTATTCTGTCTCTCTTTATCGGGTGTCAGGCCATAATAGGTGACAACCGATTCTTTGCCATAAATTTTTCCTATCGCATCTACAATAGTTTTTACATCAAACTGATAATGCGCCCATATGACAGCTTTTCCCTCAATTTCTTCAAGGACTCCCATTAACTCTGTAAGTCTATTATTTTTTATCGCTTGAACACTACCATCGTCTGCTTTAAAATGTCCGCACGTTATTTGATGCAAACGCATCAATTGGGTAAGGGCTGTAGCAGTCGTTATCATCTTACCCCCCATTTCCGCCAATGCCATCCTTTTCATTTGTTGATAAACTTTCTGTTGTTCAGGGGTTAACGTAATGGTTCTTTTCATGTATGTTTTAGGTGGAAGATCTAGGCAATCGTCTTTGAGAACTCTGTAAGAGAACGGCTTAAGTTTTTCCGACAGTTCTGCGAGGTTTTTATAACCTACTACGATTTGCACAGATCTTCCGTTAAAGTTAGCACTACGCATCGTCGCGTAACGCGAACGAAACGTGTAATAAGAGGAATGGTACAAGAGATAAGGATCAAGGAACTCGCATTGTTTATATAAATCCAATGGAGACTTGGTTACCGGAGATCCTGTTAAAATTCTTCTGTATTTGGCCATACGAGACAAAGTAATAATACTTTTGGTCCTTTTTGCGCCAGGGTTCTTAATGGTAGTACTCTCGTCGACGGCCATATAGGTTCTGTGACTCAATAAAAACTTAGAAGCAAATTCCACACCCTTCTGGGTGCTAAAAGCTTCTACATTCATAATTAAAAGATGTAGTTCTACGCCGGTACTAAATAAAGTGTCCAGCTTTTTTTGTTGCTTCTGATTAATTAAAGCTTGCCATAAAACAACCGTCTTTTCAATATGGTCTGGTAAATGAGTAGGAATTTCCTGATCACACCATGTTTTATATACGCCTTTAGGCGCTATAATAAGAGCACTGTCTATTTTTCCTCGATCATAGAGCATAGCTATATTATCAAGGGCTACCTTAGTTTTTCCTGTACCCATTTCCATGAAATAGGCATAAACTTCTTTAGACCATGATTTTTCTAAAGCAGTGATCTGATGTTCGTAGGGCTTTGTTTTAAATTTATAATCCATAACTTTTAAAATATTCTTTCTATTGACGTGTATATATTAAAGATGTATATATTGTCAAGAGAAAGTAAATGAGTATAGTATATGTAATTCAAGAGATAACAGGGACCAAAATAGGTCGTCCCAAAATAAATATATTGGGCGCCCAAAAATATGGTACTATTAAAGTCTTGTTGAAAGAAGATTCGCAAATGATTTTTAGTCCGGGTCCTATTATTATTCAGTTAAAAAAATTATTAAAAGATTTTACAACTGATGATTATTTACTACTTACAGGCGATCCTGCAATTATTAGTGTTGCATCTTCTGTTGTATCTGATATAACGAACGGTAAATATAATTTATTAAAATGGGATAGACAAGAAAGAATTTATTACCCAATAAGAATAAATTTATATGAAAAAGGAGAAATAGATGAACAGGCATTATTATAGATTAAAAAAAAGACTCACATACAATGAGCGATGGTCTGAAAATTTTTTAGAAATAGAAAGAAATAAAGAAATTGCCAGGGGAGTTCTTAAAAAACTCGCCAAAAAAAGCCCCTTCTTATATTTTCTTTTTATCATTTTATATTTGCCTGCCAACATTCTGGAGTATTTTAAATCCTTGTATTGGTGGTATGAATATGATAAATGTTGTGAAGAAATAAAAATTATAAAAAAGGAAATAGAAAGCTATGAATAAAGATCTACAAAAAATGTTTATTGAAGATGCACCTCAAGACATCACTGAAACAGGTAATGTAAAAAATTTATCTGATCAGGTGTTAAGTCTTCAGTCTTTAGAAAATGAAATTAAAGATGAGGAAGAAAAATTAAAAACTAAGAAAGAGAGAGCGGGTAAACTATCCGGAGAAGTTATTCCGGCAATGATGAAAGAAATGTCCCTCTCTTCACTAAAATTAGCAGACGGATCTTCAGTAGAAGTTAAACCCGTCTACGGTGCTTCGATTCCTATAGCTAAAAAGGAAGAAGCATTTAACTGGCTTCGACAAAACGGCCTAGGTGACCTTATTAAAAATGAGGTTACCGTTTCCTTTGGTCGTAACGAAGATGACAAAGCAATAGCGTATGCTAACTTTGCACAAGGTCAGGGTTATGAACCTGCACAAAAACTAAAAGTAGAGCCCATGACTTTAAAAGCATTAGTTCGAGAGCGTCTTGAATCAGGTCAAGAGATGCCTTTTGAATTATTTAACGTGTTTTCGGGAAACAAAACCACAATAAAAAGGAGACATTAAACATGTCACAAGAAGCAAGAAACGAGGTTACAGAAAAAGGAAGTAATCTACCAACCCTATCTTTATTTATTAAAGATGCGGGACAAGGTTTAGAGAACATGGATAAAGACGATTTAGCTTTACCATTTCTTAAACTTTTACAAAGCAGCTCCGACGAAACTAAGCGAAAACATTCTGCTTATGTCGAAGGCGCTGAACCGGGAATGTTTTACAATACAGTTTCTAAAAAATTGTATAGCGGTGAAAAAGGAATCGAAGTGGTTCCATGTTATTATCGTTTAGCATTTCCTGAATGGGCTCCATTCGAAAGAAAAGAAGGAAGACCTATCTCATCAGATAGAGGACCAGAAGTTCTTTCTCAAACCAAAAAGGATGGGAACAATAAAGATGTTCTTCCTAATGGTAACATCATAATCAAAACAGCCAATCACTTTGTCATCGTTAATGGTGACAGACCTGAAAAGGCTTTGATGGCTATGAAATCTACTCAATTAAAAGTGAGTAGACAGTGGAACTCTAACATTAAAAATGAATTTGAGATATCGGAGGGGAAAACTTATCCTGCTCCAGCTTTTTCTCGGATTTATAGTCTAAAATCTGTGGAAATCACAGGCAACTTTACATGGTATGGTTACTCAGTAAAACTACTTAGAAAAGTTGACAACACTGCACTTTATCAACTGGCTAAAGAATTTTACACTTCTTTAAAAGCTAGTGATGCAAAAAGTTTAGCAGCGAAAGAAGACACCAACTTTTAATTTTCTCTGCGTGGAGAAAACAGAGGCGGTGGATGCGAGAGTTGAAGCCGCCTCGCAAGGGAACATTATGGTTGAAGAATTTAGAAAGCTATTTACAGGACTAACCGATAACTTTGGCAAAGCCGATATGGCTACTGCTAAAGTGGATCCGGATACCAACAAACTGAAGCCTATTTATCAATGGGCAAAAGAATCTGTTACCCCTCTTCATTATAAACAACATTTAGAAGGAATAATTTCTATAGGAATCCAACCTTGTACCCCAGAGGGTACTGCTAATTTTGGATGTATTGATATTGATCCAGATAATTATGCCAACTATGAACTAGAAACTTATTTAAAACGTATTCAAGAAAACCAGCTTCCGCTTCTTCCGATTAAATCTAAAAGTGGAGGTCTCCATTGTTTTGTTTTTTTAACTAAAAATATGCCTGCTAAGGACTTAAGAAATGCTTTACAAACATTTTTACATCCTTTGAAACTAGATCCCGATACAGAAAAATTTCCTAAACAGCATCAGTTAGAAACAGATTCTAACGGAGCTCTCCGGCCAGGAAACTTTATCAATCTTCCTTATTTTAATCAGAAGAACACTGAACGCTATGCAATAGGCAAAAATAATAAACCTCTCACGCTCGAAGAATTTATTAATGTAGCAAATTCTAATAAAATCACACCGGAGAATTTAAAAAAATTAGTAACAGAAGCGGATGAACGTATGCTTAAAGGAGGAGATCCAGAATTTCTTGATGGACCTCCTTGTCTTCAAATATTATCCCAACCTCCTAAACTATTAGATAAAAGAGATCGTTTTCTTTATAACTATGCTGTTTTTGCAAAGAAAAAATATGGAGATAAATGGGAAAACAATGTTGTCTCAGCTAATCAAAAATATCTTTCTCCTCCCATCGATAAGGGTGTAGTAGACTCCAAAATAAATTCATGGAAAAAAAGTATTGCAGGGCATAAATGTCATGAAAAACCAATGCATGATGTATGCAAAAGACATATCTGCATAAAAAGACAATTTGGAATCCTCACGGATCCTAACACAGAATTTCCAGTTATTAGTGGTTTAACATTACTTAAATATAAAAAAGAAACCAAATTTAGATTTTATGTACAAACACAAGATGGGGGAAACAAAGAATGCACTGCTAAAAATCGCAAGGAATTCTGTACGCAAACAGACCTTTTAAATTTAATTTATGAAGTGGTAGGATTTAAAGCAAATAGAATTAAAGAACCAGAATTCACCTGTCTACAAAATATATGGAGAAAAAACGCAGTAGAACAAAAACCAGCTATCACAACTGTAAGCCAGTTGCACGACGTTCTCTACGCTTTCTGTTACAACGGTCCTCAGGCACAAAAAAGAGCTCAAGTAAGAATGGGGGCTTGTTGGACAGACAATGGATACCATTATTTTCAATGGTCATCTTTTTGGAGACGTCTTCAAAAACGTAAATGGCCAGAAGCAGAAGATGAAACATCGGATCTAACCGAAAAATATTTTAAAGCAGAATTTAATCATTCCCTTAATGATCTCGAAGGAACAAGTAATTCTACAATTAAATGTATTAAACTTCCACAACTTCAAATTGATAAAAGCAAATATGAACCTGTTGATGGCAAATATGAAACTGTTGAAAGAGAAAATGAAAACTTTTAAATTATACGGACCCCCAGGAACAGGAAAAACTTACAGTCTTTTAAGAAGAGTAAAAAAATATCTAGCAATAGGAGTTCCTCCAACACGCATAGGTTATTTTGCTTTTACTCGCAATGCCGCTTATAATGAAGCTCGTGACCCTCTTCTAGAAGAAATGTCTTCTCTTCAGAAAAAAGACTTAAAATATTTTCAAACTCTGCACTCTTTTACTTTCCAACAATTAGGACTTAGAAAAGAAAACGTAATGCAGGATGAACATTTTAAAGCAATCGGAGAAAGTATAGGGGTTGATATTGAATATGCTTCTTACGAAAAAGATTCCTTCAACGGGATTTTTACCTCAAATAGTGAATACCTAAATATTGTTAATCTAGCCAAAGTTAAAGGAATCAGTCCGCTAGAACAATTTGATCTAAATGAACATTTAGGAGACATAGAGAGAATTAAAGTAGATATTATTTCTCAAGAAATAGAATCCTATAAGAGGGTTCACAATCTTATTGATTTTACTGATATGCTTAAACAATTTTTAGATAAAAAAGATAAAGATGGAAATCCTGTAGACCTTTGTCCAAAATTTGATGTCGTTTTTATTGACGAAGCCCAAGATCTCTCTCCTGTTCAATGGGACGTAGTTAGGCTTCTTCAGAAAAACTCTAAACGCCTGTATCTAGCAGGAGACGATGATCAAGCTATTTTTGGATGGGCCGGCGCCGATGTTCAATCTTTTATGAATTTTAAAGCAAAAGAAAAATACTTAAGACAATCGAGAAGAATTCCAAGACAAATTCAAAAAAAAGCTTTTGAAGTTATTGAACGTATTCAACTTGGTCGCGTTGATAAACTATATCATCCTAAAAATGAAGAGGGCAATATTATACCTCAGGACTCATTGGAAGAAATAAATATGAGAGAAGGAAAATGGCTCATTTTAGCTAGAACCAACTCACTATTGGATACAATTTTTCCTTTGTTAAAAGAATACGGGTACTACTTTAGTTCTTCTCAAGGAAATAGTTTAAGTAGCAGCCTTTATCGAGACATTCTTGACTGGAAAAAATGGATCAAAGGAGAACCTTTAAATTTCATCCAGGCCCAACGGATTTGTGAAACAAGAATTGGAATAAAGTTTAAGGAAAAGGAAAATAAACCCTTCTATATAAAAGAATTATTGACTAAATATAATTTAGGTTTAATTAGTTGGTACAAAGCATTTTCTAAAGTTTCACCTGATAAATGTACTTACATCAGATCAATGTTGATCAATGGGGAGAAATTATCAAAGGACCCAAGAATTAGAGTATTAACCATTCATGGAGCTAAGGGGGGAGAAGAGGATAATGTTGTTTTATTTCAAGATCAAACAGTTAATACCTTAGAAGCACCCGACAGGTCTCTAGCAAAGTATGATGAGGAACAACGTGTTTGGTATGTAGGAATAACACGAACTAAACATAGCTTATATTTAATTGAAGCTAAAAACGATCAGAAGGAGTTTATTATATGAAAAACATTACGGCCATCACAGTCATCTGTCTTTATACATTTGTATTTGGTTTACTGTTATTAGAAATTATATGAGTGAGTACGATAAACAAATAGGGGGAACGCATTATAGGAAAATGAAAATTCAGCCGAGTAAATTTGTGAATGAAAACAAGTTGCTTTTTGCTGAAGGAAATGTTATTAAATATGTAGTGCGCCATCAATATAAAGGAGGAAAGGAAGATTTGGAAAAAGCAAAACATTTTATAGATATGATTATTGAAAGAGACTATTCGTGAACAATCTAATTTTCAAACCTGAAACAGAATGGGTTAAACCGACAGAGTTTCCCGACCTTACCGATCGTCAGGAAATAGCAATCGATTTAGAAACTCGTGATCCTGATTTAAAATCTAAAGGATCAGGTTCTGTAATTAAAAATGGAAAAGTTGTGGGCATTTCTGTCGCGACAGAAGGCTATGTAGGCTATTTTCCTTTCGACCATGAAGGAGGAGATAACCTTGAAAAAAGTGAAGTAATTCAATGGTTTACGGACCTTTGCAAATCTAATTCTCTAAAAATTTTTCACAATGCAATGTACGATGTGTGTTGGATCCGATCCATGGGAATAGAAATTAAAGGAGATGTCGTTGACACAATGATCGCTGCATCTTTAATAAATGAAAATAGATTCCGTTATGATTTAAATAGTTTAGGAAGAGAATATGTTGGCTGGGGAAAAGCAGAAACTGCTTTACGACAAGCCGCTGAAAACTGGGGAGTAGATCCTAAATCAGAACTATGGAAACTTCCTGCAATGTATGTTGGAACTTATGCGGAAAGAGATGCAGAGCTCACGTATAATTTATGGAAAGTCTTGAAAAAAGAATTAAGCAGCCAGGATCTAGAAGCTATCTTTGAACTGGAAACAGATTTATTTCCATGTCTAGTTGATATGAAATTTAAAGGCGTTCGCGTAGACGTTCAAAAAGCTCATATAGTGAAACAACAGCTAGCATCAGAAGAAAAGCAACTCCTGCTACAAATAAAAAAAGAAACCAACATAGATGTCCAAATATGGGCAGCACGATCCATTGCCAGAGTTTTTGACAGACTAAAACTACCTTACGAAAGAACTTTAAAAACAAATGCACCATCGTTTACCAAAAATTTTCTCTCTTCTCATTCTCATCCTTTGGTTAACAAGATATCAAAAGCCAGAGAAATAAACAAGGCACATACAACTTTTATTGATACAATCATTCGCTTTGAGCATAACGGACGTATCCATGCTGATATAAATCAAATTAGATCAGATGATGGAGGCACAGTAACCGGACGATTTTCTTATGCCAATCCAAATTTACAACAAATTCCTGCTCGCAATAAGGACTTAGGTCCACTGATTCGTTCCCTTTTTATACCAGAATCAGGATGCGAGTGGGGATGCTTTGACTACAACCAACAGGAACCTCGATTAGTAGTTCACTATGCATCCCTTCAACAACTTCCATCTGCTATGAACGTAGTAGATACTTATAAAAATGGAGAAGCAGACTTTCATAAAATTGTGGCAGATATGGCAGACATTCCCCGACTGCAAGCAAAGACAATAAATCTTGGTTTATTTTATGGAATGGGAAAAGCCAAGCTTCAAGCAGAACTCGGAGTAAGTAAAGAGAAAGCACAAGAACTTTTTCAACTTTATCATGGTAAGGTTCCTTTTGTTAAACAACTAATGAATGCAGTTTCTAATCGAGCTCAACAACGAGGACAGATTCGAACTCTTTTAGGAAGACTGTGTCGATTTCATTTATGGGAACCAAACTATTTCGGAATTCATAAGCCTTTATCTTTTGAACAAGCCGTACAAGAACACGGGCCAGGCATTAAACGAGCATATACTTACAAAGCATTAAACAAACTAATACAAGGATCTGCTGCTGATATGACAAAAAAATGTATGTTAGAGCTCTATAAAGCAGGAATTATTCCACATATTCAAATACACGATGAGCTGGACATTTCTGTAGAAAATGATAAACAAGCAGAACAAATAGTAAAAATAATGGAGACCGCAGTTGAATTACAAGTACCTAATAAGGTAGACTACGAATCTGGTAAAAACTGGGGTGAAATACATTAGGAGAAAAATATGGAAAAAGTAAAACAATTATGGGAATTAGCTAAAACCAATAAGAAAACTGCAATTGGTATAGTTATTGCTATCCTTATATTATACGCATTAGTTAATAAATAATCTTAGGGGTTTAAAATGGCTGAACAAGTTTGTGAAAAATGTAATCATTTATGTCATTGCGAGAGTCGTTGCTTCAGCCATGAAGACTGTTCATGTAACAAATGTGGCTGTGAAAGGAGTTCCAATGAATAAATTATTATTAGTCGTGGTTTTATTATTTGCCGTAAGCGCTTGTAGCAAAACCTTTTCATTAGGCGAAAAATGTGTCTATACTCAAGAAGGAACTAGAATTTCCTCTTGGATATGGTTCACAAAAGAAATACCAGTAGATTTAAATAAAAATAACTGTAATTAATCATCCATGGAGGTAATAGACCATGAGGTACAGGACTTTAAAACTTTTTAAAGCACGTAGAGCTGAAAGGAAAAGAAAACGATTTGTTAGATGGATGAGATTTATTATGATTATGCTTATCTTAATTGTCCTTTCTTTTACATTCTTCAGCTATGTATAAAATAAAAAAGAAAAAGAATCCTGTTGCAAGAGTACTTCAGTTCTTTACTTCCAAACGATTTAAGGATAAAACTAAGTATACGAGGAAAATAAAACATGACAAAAATAAAATATATCGCTCCGGGATGGGTACCTAAAACCCAACCAGCCGGAGAAAAACTCGAATCTTTTTTTATAGGACGAGCTCCTTATGAAGAAGATACCACTGACATTGCCGTTCCTTTTCAAGACAATAAAAAACAATCTTCCTTATACGGACCACTTACTATTGATACGAAGTGGAAAAAATTAATTCGGGATTAATTATGAGTTTTGGACACGGGGGATTTGGAGACGATTTTAAAGTTAAAGCAGAATTAGTTAATGGTACATGTCCTCATTGTCGCCATGATTCAATTTTAGTTTCCCTGTGCAGAGATTTTTTTAGATGTACTTTATGTGGACATGATGTTGAACAAAAAATTAATGGAAAAATAAGTTATATTCCAGCAGTCATTTCGAAAGACAGTGTTAAATTTGAGATGAGTAGTGAGCAGAAAAAAGTCTAGTGGTCTTTACGGCTATAAACATATAAAAAAGACCCATAAGAAACGTCCTGGGTGCCATTCCAAAAACCCCAATAAAAAGAAACATTATAAGCGCTATAAAGGTCAGGGGCGTTGACAACCTTTACAATCTGTAAATAATTTCTTTACAAAACTTTACAAATTAACAAGCAATACCAACGTTTTTCTTGCATCGTGCCCTAAATGTAAATAGTGTCAAGAAATGGAAAAACCTAAACCAAATTCAAACTGCGTAGTCCATGAAGACGATGTCGATTGGGGTGGCTAAAACATAATCCAATATAATCCTATTGACAGTAATGTCTATTTGACATATAAAGCTTACATGACACATGAACTAAAAAGAAGAAATAGAAAAAAAGATAAACGAGAAAGAGCAAAGGCCAAACTTCCTAAAAAAGTAACGGGCATCTGTTCACAATGTGGAGTTAATTTATATGGAGAAGAAAAATTACCACGTAGAATTGTGAATGAAAAAGGGAAAATAGCAGGAGCTGTCCATAAATGGGACATAGGTTGCCCTGATTTTAAACCTTGTCTTAATTCTCAGATTATTTAATAAAAAAACACCTCTCTGTTCCTAAGAATAAGTAACAGAGAGTGATTAAAGGATGTGATGCGTCGTTTTAAACACAATTCGGCCACATTGTCAAGCAGGGTCCCCTGTTTTAGGTTTCTCTAAAGGCTTATCGCTACAATAGAATTTTATAAAGGTTTTATAGCTATTTAATGACGCATCACCCAGTTCCTGCATCATTTCCAATGAATCATTATAGCCTGCACGCATACAATCAGCCCAGGTCTCAAATCTATTCGTTCTTTGGATAGGATCC
>Ga0208132_1000825_pt1 | contig 14137 bp, 16 predicted proteins | sample ETNtaG_16_FD_185785 | JGI IMG/M metagenome (GOLD analysis project Ga0208132, IMG submission 185785) | Marine microbial and viral communities from oxygen minimum zone, Eastern Pacific Ocean - ETNP201406SV199 (SPAdes) (version 2) | ecosystem: Environmental > Aquatic > Marine > Oceanic ... | reverse complement strand
TTTGTATTCATTCCTAAAACCAATACCTTTAAGATTTAGCTGTTTTAATACATCTTCTTGTTCGCTTGGTACCCTTCTTTTTATCCATACAAACCTCTTTTTCTTGTTTAATAGTTTTTCAACTTTTATTTTATTTAAGCCCAATACCTGAGATATTGCCTGAGCGGTCTTCTTTTTATCCCCTATGACTAATGGATCTGCAAAGACAGAACTTACTTGAACTGATTCTGCAAGCTTTAACCCGTTTCTATCAAAGATTACTCCCCTTTTTGTGGGAATATCCTGTTTTTTGAATTGCTGAGAAAACGCTAAAGAAGTATATCTTTTGTGGTCAAAAATCTGTATGCGAACCAATTGATATAGAAGGGCAGTAAAGATCACAAGAATGCAGAGACACAAGATGTTTGCTCTTATTTCATAACACTTTGGAATTTTATTTGTGCTTAGCATTATATTTCTTTACAACTGATTTAATTAGAAATTCGAAACACTTATGCTTCAATTTTGCCAGGCAATTTTTTATTCAGGTTTTTATTAGATTTTCTTACAATAGAGACGCTTTCCTCTTCCTGAACAATCAAATCAAGTTTCATACCTTTTACTTTCAAAGATATCATTTCCGGCCTTTTCAATTTGTCTGATTTGAATCTTAATTTTTTGCTCTCTTCTGATAATCTCGCCAGTTCATTCTCCATTTTTGTAACATCGTACCCAATTTTTATTATTCTCGAACCTTCCGACATAGTAAAAATTGCCATTACTAAAAGAACAACAAGAATACAACCATATCTGCAAACTTTCATAAGTTATGTCCTTTCTGCTGCACGAAGTTTAGCACTTCTAGCTCTAACATTTTCTCTGATTTCTGAATCAAGGGGACTTAGAGGTTTTTTTGTAAGAATCTCCAGACTGGAAGCGTCTTGCCCCATACGAAAGGCACTCTTGACTAAACGATCCTCAAGAGAATGAAAGGATACCACAACAATTCTTGAGCCACTGGTCAAGAACTCACATACATTATTTAAGAAATGCTCCAGACTCTTTAACTCATCATTTACCGCTATTCGCAGCGCCTGAAATACTCGAGTGGCAGGATGGATTCCTCTTTTCTTTTTATATTTCCCTGGTACGTATAAAGCCTTTTCAACAATTTTTGCCAATTGGGTCGTTGTTTTTATCTCTGCCCCAGTTTTCCTTTCCTGTATAATAGCCTTGGCAATGCGTCTGGACCGTCCTTCGTCACCATATCGCCAGAAAATATCTGCCATTTCTTTTTGAGAAAGTCTCTTAAGCAAATCTTCAGCCGTTTTACCCTGTGATCTATCCATTCTCATATCTAAAGGGCCTTCCTTGATAAAACTAAAACCACGCTCCATGGAATCCAGCTGCAAAGACGAAACTCCAAGGTCAAGCAAAATACCCTGGACCTTACTAATTTCTAATTTATTCAGGATATAATCTAGGTCTACATAGTCAGCTTGATACAATTTGTAAGAATCACTTATGTTTGATAGATACCTGCCTGCTATCTTCAGTATCTCAGCATCCTTGTCTATTCCTATAAGGAGGCCATCAGGCTCTATCATCTTTAATATTTCACAACTATGTCCTCCAGCACCAATTGTAGCATCAACTATGATGTCCCCCTTACCTGGCTTAATGAAACTTATAACCTCATCAAGCATAACAGGCTTATGCGGAGAGTGACCATCATCAGAAAAAATCATTGATAAAAACTCTATTCATTTGCTAAATTTCACAAAACCGGTTTATTTCGTCATTGACTCGGGGCAGAACCCAGTCGAAACAGATCTTCTGCATCTCTTTCAAAATTCTGCTCGTTATCTTCTTCGAATTCTTTCCAGTGTTGCAGATCCCATATCTCGACCCTGTCCATTACACCAATAATAATAACTTCCTTCTTAAGGCCGGCATAATCCTTGTGAAGTTGAGGTATAATAATTCTTCCTTGTTTGTCACAGGTAACAACGCTGCTCGACATCGAAAAAAAAAGGCGCTGGAAATTCCGCGCCTTTTTATTAGTAAACATTGGTACTGTTAGTTTTTTTGAAGTTTCTTCGAAATGAAGGGGAGAATACAGCGCAAGGCATTTGTCTAAACCCGGAGTTATAAAAAACCCTTTACCTTCTTTTTTCTCATCAACACATTTTCGTATCGAAGAAGGTATGGCTAGTCGATTATTATCATCTATAGTATGTCGATGTTGTCCCGTAAACATGGCTATTCCCCATTTCTACCCATATTTCACCATTTAGATAGGAAAATACACCATTTCTCACCTTTGTCAAGCCTTTTTTATATTTTTTTTTGTATTTAGGATTGAAATTATCCACATTTTACTATATTTAATGTTTGTTTGAAAAAAAACTCAACATCTTGTATAACAACACATAAATAAAATTTTCAAAATTTCTTATTAGAAAACTCGATTTTATGCACAAAAGTTTTATGAATGCAGAAACCTACAAAATCAGTCACTATGACTATACTATTCCAAAGCATCTTATTGCGCAGCATCCAACTGCAAAAAGAGATGAATCACGCTTGCTTGTACTTCATAGAAAAAGCACCAGGATCGAACACAGAAAATTTTACGATATTATTGAATATTTAAATTGCGGAGATGTCTTAGTCCTGAACGATACTAAAGTAGCCCCTGCCAGAATAATAGGTTACAGAACAACTGGTGGCAGGGTAGAAGGTCTCATTATTAAAGAAATACTTGAGAATACGTGGGAAATACTTTTACAATCAAATCATGGACTAAAGGAAAATGAATCCCTGTGTTTTGGCAATAATACTGTAATAGGACGTCTTGTATGCCGAAATGACACAGGAAGTTGGACAATTAAATTTGAAGACCGAAGGAAATTTATAGAAATGCTGGAAAGTTTTGGCCGCATGCCGTTACCTCCGTACATAAAAAGAAATCCAGAGGACAAATCATCAGGAATACATGATGAAGAACGTTACCAAACTATTTACGCAAAAAAAATGGGAGCAATTGCTGCTCCCACCGCTGGCCTTCACTTTACAGAAAGTATTCTGCAGAAATTAACTAACAAAGGAATAAAGATAGTTTACATAACCCTACATGTTGGCTTAGGAACATTTAAAACCATAAAAGAAGAAGATTTCAGGCAACACACTATACATAAAGAGTTCTACAATATCCCTGAAGCAGCTATTGCTACTATAAATAAAGCAAAGTCGCTCGGTAAAAGAACTATTGCTACTGGTACAACAACATGTAGAGTACTGGAAACATTAGCGAGAAATCACACAACAAAAGAAATCTCAGGATGGACAGATTTGTTTATATATCCACCATATAAGTTTAAGCTTACAGATTCGTTAATAACAAACTTTCACTTGCAGAGGTCAACGTTAATTCTTCTCGTGTCTGCTTTTGCAGGAGGGGAAAATATAGCTTCTTCTTACGAAGAAGCTATAAGCCTCGGCTATAGATTTTACAGCTATGGAGACTGCATGTTAATATTATAGCCGTTTAAAGCTCATTAGTTCCCCAAACAAACCCGGAAGAAATTTAGCAACAGAGGCAGGTCTTTGATTCTAGTTGTTTATTTCTACAGGTAAAATCATGTTTTGCATCGAAAGTTGTACAAACGCCTCAACATCAATATTGTCTCTATCGTGCGCCGGGTTTTTAAGCCTATCCGCATCTCTTTCAACATATTCAATGCTCTGCGTTTTATAACTTTCCTTTAGTGTTTCACACTTTGGGCAATCAGGTGCCGTATAGATATACTTCACAGTTCCTCCTAATAAATGAAATATTCCTAAATAAATGATTACCTTCTTTTAGCTGCTTTCCTCTTAGCTGGTTTCTTCTTAGCTGCTTTCCTCTTAGCTGGTTTCTTCTTAGCTGCTTTCCTCTTAGCTGGTTTCCTCTTAGCTGGTTTCTTCTTAGCTGCTGTCTTCTTCTTAGCTGGTTTCTTCTTAGCTGCTTTCCTCTTAGCTGGTTTCTTCTTAGCCGCTGTCTTCTTCTTAGCTGGTTTCTTCTTAGCCGCGGTCTTCTTCTTAGCTGCTGGTCTCTTCTTCTTAGCTGCTGGTCTCTTCTTCTTAGCTGCTGGTCTCTTCTTTTTAGCTGCTGCTTTCTTCTTTACTGCCATTCTTTATCACCCCCTCTCTTACATTTAAAAATTAAATATTCGTAAAATAATTACACTCTAAATACCACTATGTTAATTCTGTTTTTTAAATGATTAGCGAAACAAAATATTTATAAAACAAATTCCTTTAAATATTCGGAAACAGTTTACTTGCTAACAACCATTTATCTGCGTCGTAATTTAACAAATGATAATGCAATGTCAAGCAAAAAAATACTATATTTAGTATATTATGTACAAATTGATAACATATGTTGTGTGATAGAAATATAATTTATTAATGCACAAAAAACAAAAAAGAGTGGATTTGCAGAAAATTAGTTTTTTAAACTATGAAAAATTTAGAACACATGCCGCATTCTCCAACACCTACACATACTGACAGAGAATACCAGCAGCAATCAGCTTTTTATATTAGTAGCCGGAGATTTCAATTGGAGCAACTAGCCAGGGAGGGCTCAGACACTGGATACGTACGGCCTTGGCAAGAGGAGGCCTCCCTGGCCTCATAAGCCAGAAATGAAATTTGATAGAGACCAACATCTTTGGCAACCCTTAATGATAAATTGATATATGCAGCATGGAAGAAGAGTAAACCAGGTATGATATTTACAGATATAATTAATATCTTAAGCCACCATTACCACTAAATGCCGACAGAGGATGACGACAACTATAATACATTTGAGGAATTAACTGACAAAAAAAATTTGCATAAAAAATTCTTCAGATAACTTTTTTTGACAAAAAAATCACAACGCGCAGAAATAACAGAGAAGCCAAAAGCATTTCTATAATAAAAACTTTCCTAAGGATACCAACAGAAAAAGACGTGGATGGAAGTTTAACAGCTATGATTGTGGCCAGCTAAACTGTGGATTGGCCATACGATCTTTTTGGCGGGAACAGTATTATCATTTTAAAAATATTTTCTTTACCAATGCCTGAACCTTTTTGCCATCAGCAACATCTTTATACTTACCCATAACAACCTTCATTGCTGATCCTATATCTCCGGGCTTTTCAGATTCTATTATTTCTGTCACGACCTTTTCAAGCTCTTCGTCTGACATCTGCTTTGGCAGAAATTCTTCAACTATCTTCAGTTCTGCATTGCAGGAATCTATCTCGTTTTGAATTTGCAAACGTTCGTATTCTTCAATAGCCTTCTTCAACTTCTTTGCATATCCTCTTACAACGTCTATGGATTTAAAATCTTTACCGGATTTTTCAACATTTATGATATCCGCCAATATCATCCTTAATACGGACGTTTTCTGCTTGTCACCGGACTTCATTGCATCCTTTAACTCTTTTGTTATTCTTTCTTTCATAATTCCTTTATGTACTATACTTTACGAACCAAATGTCCACAGTGCGGGCAATAGTTTGGGTTACCAAAATATGGTTTGCCACAATGCTCACAGGATGCTGATATTACAGGACGCTTTGCACGCTTCGCTTTCATTACTAAGTAAATTGGCAAAAATATTATCATAAGCATAAACACGCCCAGCATCCAGCCTATGGATGCAGACGTGCTATAGTTATTCTTTTTTGCGTCCGTATAAACCCATATAGCAACACCAGCTGCAATAAATAATGCTATTTGTTGAGTACTCATTTATTTCAATTATATAGAAGTTTCGAGACTTCAGATCTTACTCTTGCCACGACATCTTTTGACAACGCCCTGTCTTCATTCTCTACCTTCGGGAATTCAAGCGGCTTACCAAATCTAAAACCGATGTCCCTGTGTTCAGGATTGCTGAGAATACTGCTTTTCGGCAAATATCCTCTACTCCCTATAATAGCCGTTGGAATTACCTTCCTGCCTGATTTCAGGATAACCATTGAAATACCCCTCTTAAAACGTCCTAGCTCTCCATTTTCACTTCTTGTGCCTTCAGGAAAGAAGATTATTGACTTGCCTCCATCAAGCTTCTTGATTACTTCATTCAAGGTTCCATAAGCATTTCTTTCGTCACTTCTACGAATACCAATATGGCCTGAAGTCTTCATGTATTTTCCAAGTACTGGTATTTTGAAAAGAATGTCCTTGGAAATAAAGCTGAAATTTCTGGGTATAGCGGCTATTGAAAGTTTTACATCTATAAAACTCTGATGATTCAAAACAAATATTACCGGTTCGCTGTCCGGAATATTTTCCAGGCCTTTTACATCTAAGTTTATCCCCAAAAGCCTGAAGGAAATCCTTGTAAACTTACGTTCTATAGCATTATACGTATTTTCCTTATCCGTAACACCAATTGTGGAAATAAGCGAAAACAGATAACCTATAGACCAAAGCGAAACATTTATAATCCACGCATATATAGTATAAAACACCCGAATAATCTTCTTCATCTAAGCCCTTTTGAAGACTACTTCACCTATTTCTTCGATTTAATGACGAAAAATGGTATCAAAAACACCTGTTATATTCAAGGCTTTTGTAGCAATGTCGTGCCGTCACCTTTTGAAATTTATTTAATTGACAATATTTTCTGTTTCTATTCTAATCTTAACTTATATTGTAATAGGTACTTGAACATCATTATGAAAACCAATCCGAAACTATCAATAGTAATACCTGTCTATAATGAAAAGGATACTATTGATGAAATCGTAAGAAGAGTACAAAATGTGGAATTTGAAAAAGAGATAATCATAGTTGACGATTGTTCAAATGACGGAACAAGAGAAGAAATTAAAAGAATAAGCGGAAACAATATTAAGAAACTGTTCCATGAAGAGAACAAAGGTAAGGGCGCTGCTTTGAGAACAGGATTCCAGCATGTTTCTGGAGATATTGTCATAATTCAAGACGCAGACCTAGAATATAATCCCAAAGAGTATTCCACTCTAATTGAGCCAATCCTGGATGGAAGAGCCGACGCTGTATTCGGCTCTCGTTTCCTGGGCGGACCTCACAGAGTATTGTTTTTCTGGCACTATCTTGGCAACAAATTTTTAACTACATTATCAAACATGTTGACAAACCTGAACCTGACAGACATGGAAACATGCTATAAGGTCTTTAAGGCAGAAGTAATAAAGAATATTAATATCAGATCAAATCGCTTTGGTTTTGAGCCTGAAATAACTGCAAAATTGGCTAAAAGAAAATGTGTAATATATGAACTACCAGTATCCTATAGTGGAAGGGATTACACTGAAGGCAAGAAAATAGGATGGAAAGATGGTGTTGTAGCTTTGTACTGTATAATAAGATTTAGACTATTCGATTAAAACAGGTGTGTATTCAATAAAATTTCCGGGAAAATGCGTTGGGATATTCTTAAAGTAATAAAGATGTGTTATACAATTGCAGTCTGAAGAACCAAACTTTTTTACAATTGCGGTTGCGCCAGCGACTTTGCCTATCACGCGATTTAATTTACATTCATCCTTCCTGTTCCCAATATACCTGAGTATCTCTATAATCTTTGCACAGGAGAGAAGGTAATCAATATGCCAGTGAAATTTCTTAATCTTTGAAAGGTGTCTATTTATCCTTTTTTCAAGGCCATTTTGGGCACTTCCCGTGTAAACATAAAAACCCCTGGGAAAAATAAATGTACCAAGCCGGCCTATCTTGATTTCCTTATCTTTGGAAAGTTTTATAATTAGATTATAAATGCCTCCTTTTTGTATAGGTTCTTTAACCTTCACACACTTAATACCCTGTTACTCATAGGAAGTTTTATAAACGAAAAATGTTTTTACCCTTAAATCCTTTCAAAGCGTTTCTTGTGTCAACGATCAGTTTAGATTCCTTAACTATTGTATTATAATCAAAAACGCTATGATCAGTTACAATGACGGAACAGTCTATCTTATCAAGAAAGTTATTTGAAGGTTTTTTGGTTTTGAGTAAAACACCATCAAATTCGATATCTTTGATGTATGGATCTGTATAACTCATTATAGCCCCTTTTGAGTTAAGTATGCTTAATATGTCGAAGGCCGGTGATTCCCTGGAATCCGTTACATCTTTTTTGTAGGCAACACCGAAGATATGTATACGTGAGCCACCGATACTCTTTTTGTGACTATTCAATGCATCAGCTACTCTGTTGACCACAAATCGCGGCATATTACTATTAACTTGATCAGCAAGGTTTATGAATCTTGACTCAAAACCGGTCTTTTTGGCAACCCACGAAAGAAAAAGTGGGTCCACAGGAATACAGTGCCCCCCTAAGCCCGGACCGGGATAAAAAGCCATATAGCCAAAAGGCTTGGTCCCGGCAACTTCAATAACTTCCCAAACATCTATACCTAAACGTTCACACATCTGAGCTGTTTCATTAACAAGTGCGATATTAACACTTCTGAAAGTATTCTCTAATATTTTAACCATTTCCGCTACTTTTGTCGACGAAACAGGTATTACTGTATCCATAATCTGGCTGTATAAAAGATTTGCCATCCCTGCACATTTTTTTGTTATACCGCCTACTACCTTTGGAATATTCTTTGTGTTATACAGCTTGTTACCCGGATCTATACGTTCAGGTGAAAAGGCTAAAAAGAAATCTTTACCTGCTTTTAATCCACTTTCTTCAAGTTTAGGCTTAATTATCTCCTCTGTTGTTCCGGGATAAGTTGTGCTTTCTAAGATTATTAATTGTCCTTTACTAATGTATTTTTTAACTGCGTCTGTAGCAGAAATTATAAACGAAATATCGGGGTCTTTGGTCTTTGTCAAGGGAGTTGGAACACAAATACTTAGTGAATCCAGACTCTTAATAACACTGAAATTGGTAGTAGCCCTCAACTTCCGGTTCTTGACAAGATTACTAACAATGCTTCCCTTAACATCAGTAATATAGGATTTCCCCTTATTAATCTGCCGCACTCTCTTGGGATCATTATCAATACCGGTAACATTGAACCCTTCTCTTGCAAATTCTACTGCAAGAGGCAGTCCCACATAACCAAGTCCTATTATGCCAATCTTCGCCTTCTTTGTTTTTAACTTTTCCTTTAACATAATTAATTGTATCCTTAATGCTGTTAATTTATAAACACCATAACTAAAAATGTCAACATGCAAACATTTTTTCAAGAACTATATATTGCGTCTTGACTTTAAAAAAGAAGACACGTAAAATCGCATAATTGATAAGAACATAACTATCAACACTTTCAACATAACAAATCTGCAAGTTATCTTTACAAAATAAGACCTATTATCCTCATCTCAATGAGTTTACCGGAGGTGTAAAATGCCAAGAAAGTTTATATCTCAACTTAACGGCGGCACTACTATTGACGATATATTTTTAGTTCAAAACAAAGAATTGAGGACAACAAAGAACGGAAGTTTATATATCCAGGCACAGCTGTCTGACCGTACGGGAACTATTGATGCCAGGATGTGGGATGCCGGCAAATCATTCTTTGAATCTCTCGGCAATGATACTTTTTTGAAGGTTAAAGGCAGGACGGAAATTTACCAGAATAAAATACAATTAATCATGAAAAGCATTTCAAAAACAAATCAGGACGATATTAAATTTGAGGATTACCTGCCGAGTACCGAGAAAGACGTAAACGAAATGTTTTCTGAATTAAAAAAGATTGCCGGTTCTATCAAACAACCTTATTTGCTAAAACTTCTCAACCTTTTCTTCAGCGACAAAGATTTTTGCAGGGATTTCTGTTCAGCGCCGGCGGCCGTACAATACCACCATGCTTTTCTGGGAGGCGTGTTAGAACACACTTTATCAGTTGCAAAACTGGGAGAAAAAATCGCTCCGCTCTATCCGGATTTAAATAAGGATTTGTTAATCTGCGGGATAATACTACACGATATCGGTAAGATAAGTGAACTTTGTTATGAAAAGAACTTCCAATATTCAGACGAAGGACAACTCATAGGGCATCTGATATCGGGCGTACTTATGGTTGAGGAAAAAGCGAAACAAATAGATGGTTTTCCAAAAACTCTGTTAGATCTGTTAAGACACCTGATTCTGAGCCACCATGGAGAATATGAATGGGGGTCTCCAAAACTCCCAATGACAGTAGAGGCCCTTGTACTCCATTACCTGGACAATATCGATGCAAAAATACATGCATTTAACAAGGCAATTACAAACGATAAGGATTCCAGCAATAATTGGACAGGATATAATAAAATGTTCGACAGAAGGTTATTTAAAAAATCTCATGAAAGTAATTACTGAAAATATTCAACTTTCTTTAGATGTTAATTCAGCCTCTATGCGCTCATTAATCTTTTTCATAAATTCGACATAATCTGTTTGTGCTTTTAGAAATTTCTGTATTGACTGGTTAGATGCCACTTGTTCCTTTAATTGTTGAAGCTCCTTTTTATCTTCAACCTCTACGGGCTTCATATTTTTTTCTAATTCATAAATCTTTTTGCTCTGTTTCTCCAGTTTCTCTGAGATTTCCTTTGCTACACTGTCTTTTTTTAGCTGTTCTTCAGCTTCCCTGAACTCCTTATAACCATTATAATTCGCTATGGCTGCGCCTAATTTTGAAGCTATCTCTAAAGTCTCTTCCATGCTTTCCTTTCATGAAAAATTAGAAAATCCGCATTTAATAACAAGATAAATTATATTCCCAAATCTCTTTTAATCAAGGATTAGTTTAAGAATGATTGATGCAGAAAAAATTATTAAGTTAATATGCGGCAGAAAATATAGCCCCATGAACGCATCAGAGCTTGCCGAACACTTCAAGATAGACGATTCAGAATCCAAACAATTTCGTACCCTCTTAAGAGAACTTGAACTAAAAGGAGAAATTGTCCGGATCAAAAAGGAACAATACGCAAACCCAAAAAAAGCCAACTTGTTGGTAGGCAAACTCGACGCCAATCAAAAAGGCTTTGGATTCGTAGTTCCTGTTAAGGACGGCATATCTGATGATATTTATGTAGATGCAGAAGGTCTGGGGAGTGCCATGCACGGTGATATAGTTGTAGTCAGGCTGCCTTCTACGAAAAAGAAGAAAAAGGGAAGGAGAAAGAAGAGGGAAAGGGAAAGAAATGTAGGAAAGATAATAGACGTATTACACCGTGAAAACGAAACAGTAGTTGGCACACTCAAAAAAAGCAGACACTTCAACTACATAGCGCCCGATAATTCAAAATTGCCCAGAGACATTTATGTCTCAATGGAAGACACTAAAGAGTCAGAACACGGCGATAAAGTTGTCGTCAAGATCGACCAGTGGCCGACCAGACACCTCAATGCAGAGGGAACCATAATAGAAGTATTAGGAAGAGACGGCGAGCCTGCCGTTGACATCAAGTCTATCATACACCAGTTTAAACTCCCCTTTAAATTTGATAAAAATATTCTTGCTGAAACACAGGATTTACCCCTGTCTATCAGTCCTGACGAAATCAGCACAAGATTAGACCTTCGAGACGAATTGATAATTACAATAGACCCTGAAGATGCAAAAGACTTTGATGACGCAATCTCTTTGACGAAAGACAAAAAGGGAAACTGGCTCCTCGGTGTCCACGTAGCTGATGTCTCTTATTATGTTGAGCAGGATTCCGCCGTAGACGTGGAGGGGCGAAAGAGAGGCACCAGTGTATACCTCCCCGGTACTGTCATACCTATGCTTCCGGAAGTATTATCAAATGGCATTTGCAGTCTTAAAGAGGGGGAAGATAGGCTGACAAAGGGAGTTTTCTTTACTTATACACCTGATGGCAGGTTATTACGTTCCGAGATCAAGCATTCAGTTATAAATGTAAAGAAAAGATTAACCTACCATAATGCTACAAGAATATTAATGGAAAGTGATGAAGGAGACACAAGCCCTGTAACAAACCTGCTGTTTGAGGCAAGCACACTAGCAAAGTTACTGTACAAAAAACGTATGAAAGAAGGTGCGTTGGAACTGAACCTGCCCGAGATTAATATAAGGGTTGGTGAAGACGGTAAGATCGACACGATAGAGAAAGTCAAAAGAGATATTTCACACATAATTATCGAAGAGTTTATGGTTGCAGCAAACCAGGCTGTAGCAACATTCATGCACCTGAACAGTCTCCCGTCAATAAGTCGCAGCCACCCTGAACCAGATGAAGGCGAGATGCTTGATTTTGCAGAATTTATTTTCAATTGTAAGAACAAGAGAATCAACCCTTTTGACAAAAAACGACTACAGGCATTCCTGGATGAAATATCTGATCATCCTGAAAGTTACATAATAAATCTGATGTTGCTCCGGTCTCTGAGAAAGGCCGAGTATTCTGCTACAGAGGAATCTCATTTTGCACTTGGGCTGGAACACTATGCGCACTTCACATCCCCCATACGCCGTTATCCCGATCTGATTGTGCACAGGATTTTAGACCTGTTCTTCCAGGGTCAACTAAAGTCCAAGAGGGCCAAGGCCACATGGAATGAGAAGATTACAGGTTGGGCAAGCCACTGTTCGACTACCGAAAAGAGGGCAGAGGAGGCCGAACGGGAAATAATTAAACTCAAGCTGCTCAGACATCTCGAAGAACATGCCGACAAGGTGATGAAGGGCGTTATTACCGGTATTCAGGAATACGGACTCTTTGTACAAATAGATGAGTTCCAGCTGGATGGCCTTGTCCACATCCGGACACTCACGGATGATTTCTATAAACTCGACAAGAAAAAGCTTTCCCTGGTCGGGGACAGGAGAGGCAAGGTTTACGGCTTTGGAGATGTAGTCAACGTCAAGATCACAAAAATTGACCTGTTAAAAAGAGAAGTTGATTTTGTGATAGAGACGGGAAAAAAGCGAATGTCTAGCATGGAGTATCGGATGATGAAAGAAAAAAGATAATTCACCTTTTACTACAGGTTTTTCACTGAATTACCCGTCCGAACGCCCGTCCGCCTCGGCGGAGATCGTATCCGAGCGGGCACGGATTGTTAAAAAATTCTGTTTCTGTGTGGTTAAATCGTAAATTCCAAATCGTAATTCGTAAATCAATACTTACCTTACTCCATGTGAATTACTACTTTTTCCCTTCAATTTCTCGTATATTTTTGATTCCCTCTCTGCCTTTTTGTATAAACCGGCTTTTTTGTATACCACACTAAGTTGCTGGCGAATCCGTGAATCCTTGGGCATTAATTCAACTGCTTTATTTAATTCACTTATTGCATCCTTGAACATTTTACTGCCTTCATAAGCCATCCCAAGCTTGTAGTGGACACCAGACCTCTTTTTTGTCTGAGTCTCAGGAAGCAGCTTCAGGGCAGCCTTGTATTCTGCTATGGCCTTTTCAAACATATCCTGCCTGTAATAAGCCAGGCCAAGATTATAATGGGCCTCTGACATATCGGGGTCAATATCTACTGCCATCCAGAACTCATCTACGGCTTCATCGTACATCCTCTTCTTTGAATACAACGTACCGAGGCTGTAATGTGCACGAGCATTCTCCGGCTCCATTTCTATCAACTTCCTGTATGCGTCAATAGCATCGTTAATCATCCCTTTTTCAGCATAAGCGCTTCCTAATTCACTGTAATTTTGCGTTTTCGTAAGTTCGTAGTCGATTTTCTCACTGTATTTTTCTACACATTCATTGAATATTTCCGGACTGATTCTGGTAGAAATGGAGAATTCAGCCTTCGCCTTTTTATCCATACCTCCTCTTTTATATGCACGGCCCAGATTAAAATGGGCTTCCGCATTGGATGGGTTAAGTTTCACAGCTTTTTTAAGAGCGTCAATTGCATAGTTATGCTGGCCATTATTAATGTAGTTAACTCCAAGTTTGTTGTAGTGGTCGTCATTTCTACGCGAACAGCCGAGAAGCATACAAAAGATCACCGCAATAAAAAGACAACTTCTTGTAAATTTTCTGTATTTATTCTGCATGTTTGTAATAAAATTTTGTTTAAAAAAACTAAACTTCAAGTATTATAAAATCATGTTCAATTTGCATCAAGTAAATAAAGTATTTGCAGTAGCATCAATACGCAATATATTCCCTG
>Ga0208132_1000823_pt1 | contig 14171 bp, 6 predicted proteins | sample ETNtaG_16_FD_185785 | JGI IMG/M metagenome (GOLD analysis project Ga0208132, IMG submission 185785) | Marine microbial and viral communities from oxygen minimum zone, Eastern Pacific Ocean - ETNP201406SV199 (SPAdes) (version 2) | ecosystem: Environmental > Aquatic > Marine > Oceanic ... | reverse complement strand
TATATGGCATATTGCCTTTTGACACAACAACATCTCCAAATATTTTGGGTGTTATATGGTCAAGCCTCACGATCAATTAGTACTAGTTAGCTTCATGCATTGCTGCACTTCCACACCTAGCCTATCAACCTCGTAGTCTTCGAGGGATCTTTAGGATTATTAAATAATCAGGGAGACCTAATCTTGGGTGGGGCTTCCCGCTTAGATGCTTTCAGCGGTTATCCTTTCCACACATAGCTACTCGGCAATGCGACTGGCGTCACAACCGAAACACCAGAGGTGTGTCCGTTCCGGTCCTCTCGTACTAAGAACAGCTACCCTCAAGTCTCCAACGCCCACGGTAGATAGGGACCGAACTGTCTCACGACGTTCTAAACCCAGCTCGCGTACCACTTTAAATGGCGAACAGCCATACCCTTGGGACCTGCTTCAGCCCCAGGATGTGATGAGCCGACATCGAGGTGCCAAACACCCCCGTCGATGTGAACTCTTGGGGGGTATCAGCCTGTTATCCCCGGCGTACCTTTTATCCGTTGAGCGATGGTCCTTCCACTCAGAACCACCGGATCACTAAGACCTAGTTTCCTACCTGCTCGACGTGTATGTCTCGCAGTCAAGCATCCTTTTACCTTTGCGCTCATTGCACGATGTCCGACCGTGCTGAGGATACCTTTGCGCTCCTCCGTTACTCTTTAGGAGGAGACCGCCCCAGTCAAACTACCCACCATACATTGTCCCCGATCCGGATTACGGACCTAGGTTAGAACCCCAACCATACCAGGGTGGTATTTCAAGGGTGGCTCCACTCTAACTAGCGTTAGAGCTTCAAAGCCTCCCACCTATCCTACACAAGTAGGATCGGAGTTCAATGCAAAGCTGTAGTAAAGGTGCACGGGGTCTTTCCGTCTGGCCGCGGGTATACTGCATCTTAACAGCAATTTCAATTTCACTGAGTCTCGGGTGGAGACAGTGTGGCCGTCGTTACGCCATTCGTGCAGGTCGGAACTTACCCGACAAGGAATTTCGCTACCTTAGGACCGTTATAGTTACGGCCGCCGTTTACTTGGGCTTCGATCAAAAGCTTCGCGCAAGCGCTAACCTCATCAATTAACCTTCAAGCACCGGGCAGGCGTCACACCCTATACGTCCACTTACGTGTTTGCAGAGTGCTGTGTTTTTAATAAACAGTCGCAGCCACCTAGTATTTTCAACTCTCTTCCGCTCCATCAGCGAGTGATTTCACATACAAAGAGCACACCTTCTCCCGAAGTTACGGTGTCATTTTGCCTAGTTCCTTCACCCGAGTTCTCTCAAGCGCCTTAGAATTCTCATCTCGTCCACCTGTGTCGGTTTGGGGTACGGTTTCATATAACCTGAAGCTTAGAGGATTTTCCTGGAAGCATGGTATCACTCACTTCTCCCAAAAGAGGGATCGTTATCACGCCTTGAAATAGAGGTTCCCGGATTTACCTAAGAACCATTTCTACACGCTTGAACAAGGACAACCATCGCCTTGCTGAGCTAACCTTCTCCGTCTTCCCATCGCAGTTATATGAAGTACGGGAATATTAACCCGTTTCCCATCGACTACGCATTTCTGCCTCGCCTTAGGGGCCGACTAACCCTACGCCGATTAACGTTGCGTAGGAAACCTTGGACTTCTGGCGAGGGGGTTTTTCACCCCCTTTATCGTTACTCATGTCAGCATTCGCACTTCTGATACCTCCAGCAAACCTCTCAGTTCACCTTCAACGGCTTACAGAACGCTCTCCTACCATCGCAATAAATTGCGATCCGCAGCTTCGGTATATAGTTTAGCCCCGTTAAATCTTCCGCGCAAACCGACTCGACCAGTGAGCTATTACGCACTCTTTAAAGGAATGGCTGCTTCTAAGCCAACCTCCTGGCTGTCTGGGCCTTTTCACATCGTTTCCCACTTAACTATAATTTTGGGACCTTAGCTGACGGTCTGGGTTGTTTCCCTTTCCACTACGGACGTTAGCACCCGCAGTGTGTCTGCCATGCTCATACTTTCTGGTATTCGGAGTTTGCAATGGTTTGCTAAGTCTTGACGACCCGCTAGCCATAACAGTGCTCTACCCCCAGAAGTAATACATGACGCTCTACCTAAATAGATTTCGGAGAGAACCAGCTATCTCCGGGTTTGTTTGGCCTTTCACCCCTATCCACAGCTCATCCCCTCATTTTTCAACATAAGTGGGTTCGGGCCTCCAGTTAGTTTTACCTAACCTTCACCCTGGCCATGGATAGATCACCCGGTTTCGGGTCTACTCCCAGCAACTAATCGCCCATTTAAGACTCGGTTTCCCTACGGCTCCCCTAATGGTTAACCTTGCTACTGAGAAGTAAGTCGCTGACCCATTATACAAAAGGTACGCAGTCACAGAACAAGTCTGCTCCTACTGCTTGTATGCATGCGATTTCAGGTTCTATTTCACTCCCCTCCCGGGGTTCTTTTCGCCTTTCCCTCACGGTACTTGTTCACTATCGGTCAGTAGAGAGTATTTAGCCTTGGAGGGTGGTCCCCCCATTTTCAAACAGCGTTTCACGTGCGCCGCCTTACTCGATTTCACAACTAAAAGATTTTCGTATACGGGACTATCACCCTGTGTCGTTGAACTTTCCAGAACATTCTACTAATCTCAAAATTGCTTAAGGGCTGGTCCCCGTTCGCTCGCCGCTACTAAGGGAATCTCGGTTGATTTCTTTTCCTCTAGGTACTTAGATGTTTCAGTTCCCTAGGTTTGCCTCCTTAACCTATGTATTCAGTTAAGGATAATGATCTTATGATCACTGGGTTTTCCCATTCGGAGATCTCCGGGTTAAAGCTTATTTATCAGCTAACCGAAGCTTATCGCAGATTATCACGTCCTTCATCGCCTTCTACTGCCAAGGCATCCGTCGTATGCACTTATTCACTTGACCATATAACCCCAAAATATCTAGGTTATGTGGTTTCGTATTTCACCTTGTGAAGTCACTAATTACATCTTTCGATATAATCGGTGATTTCTATTTTCAAAGATAGAAATTAATCTATCATTGAGAATCCATATTTTTTGAAATTGTTGTGTCAATGCAATACACCTTCGATAACATTTTCATATATCTACTTATACGTTGTATTGTATTTAACAAACTTTACTTCATATCCAAATTGTTAAAGAGCTCCTAACCGAAGTTAGGTATAAAAACTTAAATAAAACTTCCTAATAAGTCTTATTTAAGTTTTCATCAGAGAAAATGGTGGAGCTAAGCAGGATCGAACTGCTGACCTCCTGAATGCAAATCAGGCGCTCTCCCAGCTGAGCTATAGCCCCGAAAATATAACTAATAACCCAGTCTTGGTGGGTCTGGGTGGATTTGAACCACCGACCTCACCCTTATCAGGGGTGCGCTCTAACCAACTGAGCTACAGACCCTTACTATCAATGCAATTGATTTTGGGTTATTGGTCCTTTTCTCTATCTTCATTTCTATCAAGCAACTTGTGTGAACACTCATACATTTCTTAAGGAGGTGATCCAGCCCCACCTTCCGGTAGGGCTACCTTGTTACGACTTTACCCCAGTCATGAATCACACCGTGGTGACCGTCCTCACTAAGTTAGACTAGCCACTTCTGGTGCAACCCACTCCCATGGTATGACGGGCGGTGTGTACAAGACCCGGGAACGTATTCACCGTAGCATTCTGATCTACGATTACTAGCGATTCCGACTTCATGGAGTCGAGTTGCAGACTCCAATCCGGACTACGAGAAGATTTGTGAGATTAGCTACACCTCGCGGCTTCGCGGCTCTTTGTCCTTCCCATTGTAGCACGTGTGTAGCCCTGGTCGTAAGGGCCATGATGACTTGACGTCATCCCCGCCTTCCTCCGGTTTATCACCGGCAGTCTCCTTATAGTTCCCACCATGATGTGCTGGCAAATAAGGATAAGGGTTGCGCTCGTTACGGGACTTAACCCAACATCTCACGACACGAGCTGACGACAGCCATGCAGCACCTGTCACTGCGTTCCCGAAGGCACCAATCTATTTCTAGAAAGTTCGCAGGATGTCAAGACCAGGTAAGGTTCTTCGCGTTGCATCGAATTAAACCACATGCTCCACCGCTTGTGCGGGTCCCCGTCAATTCCTTTGAGTTTTAACCTTGCGGCCGTACTCCCCAGGCGGATAACTTAACGCGTTAGCTTCGCCACTAAAGGGTAAATCCCCCCAACGGCTAGTTATCATCGTTTACGGCGTGGACTACCAGGGTATCTAATCCTGTTTGCTACCCACGCTTTCGTACCTCAGCGTCAGTATTGGTCCAGAAAGCTGCCTTCGCCATTGATGTTCCTTCTGATATCTACGCATTTCACCGCTACACCAGAAATTCCACTTTCCTCTACCATACTCTAGTTGACCAGTTTCAAATGCAGTTCCCAGGTTAAGCCCGGGGATTTCACATCTGACTTGATAAACCGCCTACGCACGCTTTACGCCCAGTAATTCCGATTAACGCTTGCACCCTCCGTATTACCGCGGCTGCTGGCACGGAGTTAGCCGGTGCTTCTTCTAAAGTTAACGTCAAGGTCAACGGTTATTAACCGTTAACTTTTCTTCACAATTGAAAGTGCTTTACAACCCTCGGGCCTTCTTCACACACGCGGTATTGCTGGATCAGGGTTGCCCCCATTGTCCAATATTCCCCACTGCTGCCTCCCGTAGGAGTTCGGGCCGTGTCTCAGTCCCGATGTGGCTGATCATCCTCTCAGACCAGCTAAAGATCGTCGCCTTGGTAGGCTTTTACCCCACCAACAAGCTAATCTTACGCAGGCTCATCTGATAGCGTGAGGCTCGAAAGTCCCCCACTTTACTACGAATAGATTATGCGGTATTAATCCGAATTTCTCCGGGCTATCCCCCACTATCAGGCAGATTCCTACGCGTTACTCACCCGTCCGCCACTCGACGACTACTAGCAAGCTAGTATCGTTTCCGTTCGACTTGCATGTGTTAAGCATACCGCCAGCGTTCAATCTGAGCCAGGATCAAACTCTTCAGTTCAATCTTTGACTTTTTAGAACACATGGCATTTTGTAACCATTAGTTCAATTTTTTTAAAAGCTTATCTGCTTTTGTTTTTTATGTGCACTGCACAATTTCTTGTACGAGTGCCCACACAAGTTGCTTGATAAATTGTTAAAGAACTACCGCCTCAAAATTCATCGTTTTGTTGCGGTGAAAGCGAGAAATTATACCGGCCAAATCTAGCGCGTCAAGTATTATTTTGAATATTTGCTAAATAAAAATTGGCGCATTAAACTTGCCCAAGACCCGCCAATAAAAATTGCGAGTAAAAACAACATTATAGACCTAATTATATTGAGGGGCAAATTGCCTCAACCTCGCCATTCGTTAGCTTGTTAATTTGTTATTTACCAATACAAAAAGAAGAAAAGATTTCGCCCAACAAATCATCAGATGAAAACTCACCGGTGATTGCCCCTAATGACATGCTTGCCTGACGCAAATCTTCGGCCACAAGTTCGCTTGCACCGGACTCGAGTTGCTTGACAGCAATTTTTATATATTTGAGTGCTGAAGCGATTGCCAATAGGTGTCTTTTACGAGCTAAAAAAACCTCTTCGCCAACGGGATTGTAACCTGCAGTTCTTATCAAAAGCTCTCTAAGGAGTTCAACTCCATTTCCGGTTTTGGCTGACAGGCTTATGGAAAATTGCTTGTCTTGCTCCGTTATTCCAGCTTCCTCACCTAGCAAATCTATCTTATTTCTAATCGTAACAATAGGTTTATTGGTCATTAAATCTGACAATATAGAATAGTCGGCGGATTGTTCTTGTGCTTCATATACCAACAATACAACGTCTGCACTGTCTATTTCCGCATGCGCTCTTCTAATCCCTTCCTTTTCAATAATATCATCACTGTTATGAAGGCCAGCTGTATCAATAATATGCAATGGCAAGCCATCAATTTGAATAGTCTCTTTTAGGATATCTCTTGTCGTACCCGCTATATCAGTAACAATGGCACTTGGCTGTTTGGTGAGTGAATTAAGTAAACTTGATTTCCCTGCATTAGGTTTACCTGCAATTGCAACATGCAATCCTTCTCTAAGGATAGCGCCCTGGCTAGCACTATCTAAAATGTCTTGTAGCTCCTGCTTTAAAGATTCTATTTTTGATAAAACTTCATGAGACTCCAGGAAATCAATCTCTTCGTCAGAGAAATCAATAGTTGCTTCAACAAAAACCCTGAGACTGATAATGGAACTGAGTATATTATTTATTTTTGCGGAAAATTCACCAGAAAGAGACCTGACAGCACATCGAGCAGACTGATCAGAGCTCGCTTGAATCAAATCCTGAACTGCTTCAGCCTGCACCAAATCCATTTTGCCATTGAGAAATGCACGCTTTGAAAACTCGCCTGGCTCTGCAAGTCGAGCCCCAAAATGACTAGCGGTTTCCAATAGGCATCGCAAAACACTCATACCACCGTGACCCTGCAGCTCTAAAATATCCTCGCCAGTATAGGAATTAGGACTGGGGAAAAAAATAGCCACACCTCTATCAACTTTATCTCCCTCCTGATCACAAAAGTCACCATAATACGCAACCCTAGGTTCAAGCTCTACGTTAAGGACTTGTTTAGCTATAGATTGCGACAATGGCCCGGAGATACGAACTATGCCTATGCCACTCTGCCCGACTGCAGTAGCTAGAGCACAAATAGTTTCAGTCTTCTTCATTATAAGCGAAGTACTGGGTAATGAAATCATCAAAACTCAACACATCCTGAGCCTCAATTTCTAGCTGTTTTTGGTGGGAAGATAAAGCCAATCTATCCAGTTCAGCAAAATAATCTTTGCCGACTATCTTGCTTTGGTATAAATCTCTATATTGATGACTAAATTGATCAACATACTCAAAGAAACCTATCTCTTCTCGTTTCATTTCCTCAAGCATCACTGCTGAAGGTGTCAAATCAGGGTTATTTATGCGGACAGATATTTCTTCTACTGATTGTTGATGTGTATTGCTAAGCAGTTTTGCACATTCCTTTATCTGCTCCATAATCTCTTTACCCCAATCCTGCAACAATATCTGCCTTCCACTAGAGCTAAGCATTAATCCCGGTTGTCGACCTTTGTGAGTAACCAACTTATCGTTATTATCAATTTCGAATTGCTCTGATGAAGAAATAGTTGCAGAATCTTGGAGCAGACAAAACAACAAAAATGCCTCCAAAAAATGTATCTGAGGTTTGTCGATACCAAGCGGAGTTAACGGATTAACATCCAGAGATCTAATTTCAATATAACCAACACCATTATTTTTTAGCGCCTTCAATGGTCTATCCATCCCGTGCAACAATGGCTTTGGACGAACTGATGAATAATACTCATTAGCGATTTGCAGTATATTGGTGCTGAGTTGGCGGTATTCTCCATCTTGCTTTATACCTATCCGTTCAAAATCCTCGCAACTTGTCTGCATTGCAGCTCGCAAACTATGAACGTAGTGATTCAAGCTATTGTAATTTGCCTTGACCCCTTTTTCATCTTCTTGATTATTCTGATAACCTATATCGCCCATCCTTAAAGAGGTTGCGTAAGGGAGGCAAAGTGTATTGTCATCAAACTCCTCCAAATCATGTTCATGATAATCCTTCATAAATGATTTACAGACTGATGCTGAAGCACCAAACAAATAAGGAATTAACCAGCCATATCTCAGTACGTTTCTTGTAAGACCCATATAGTGATTATCAATAAAGCATCTCAGAGAAAGGTCTGGTGATATTAGGACATGATAAGTTTGCCAAAAATCATCTGAAAATGAATAATTAAAATGAATGCCAGCTATTGCCTGCATGACACTGCCATAACGATAAGCAAGACCGTGACGATAAACATTCTTCATCCTGCCTAGATTTGAAGAACCATACTGGGCAATAGGAATATTGGTATGTCCGCGTAATATACAGGGCATACTTGCAGGCCAGAAACGTTCATTTGCAGGCAAATTATAATTCACAAAATGTTGAATTTTTTCCAACTCAATCAAAGCTTTTTCAGCACCATTGACGGGTTTTGTAACCAACTCAATCAATGCTTCACTAAAATCCGTTGTAATTACAGGGTTAGTTAATGGAGAGCCGTAAGCTTGCGGATGTAATTCCTGGGAGATATTACCTTCTTGATCGACACGCAAACTCTCCCTTTCAATCCCCATAAGGTTATGACTAAGTACGCCTTTAACCGGCATCAGTAATTGAATTTTATCGAGAAGTTCCAATCAACAAACTAAAAAAGTAAAATACGTATTTTACCTCGCACATCTCAAGTAGGTGTCAATAGAAATAACACGTGTTTTATATCATTAAAGAATATATATGTCAGCTATTAAAACTATAAATGCAGTTGTTGCTATTCTTTATTCTAAGAATAACACTCAAATACTCATCACCAAAAGGCGGAAAAATCAATTTATGCCAGATTATTGGGAGCTTCCGGGCGGAAAAATTGAAAAAGGAGAGGAGGAGGGAGATAGTCTTGTAAGAGAACTGCAGGAAGAGCTTGGCATAAATGTTTGCAAAATCAGTCTCAAACACATAATGTCTCATCATTACGAAGATAAAACCGTAAATTTATCTATCTACAATGTAGAAAGCTACAGAGGCGAAGTGATTGGCAAAGAAGGTCAAGATGTCCATTGGTGCAATCTGCAAGATTTGAATAACTATAAATTGTTGCCAACAATGAGGGTTATCATCAATAGGATTTGTCTGCCTGAGTATTACTGGATTACTCCGAATGAAAGAGACGCAAAATTAATATTAGAAAAATGTCAAAATCATTTAAATACTGGAACCAAAATTCTACAGCTTCGCAGTAAAGAATTCATTGAACAATCCTACATTAAAATAATACATCGCCTTTGTCAATCCTATGAAGCAAGGTTAATCCTTAATGTGCCAAACAAGACCTTTAAAGAGCCTTGTGATGGGTGGCATTTGACAAGCGATGAACTTTTGAATTATAAAAAAAGACCTTGCACTAATAATAAACTTTTAGGCGCCTCTACTCATAACATGAAAGAGGCCAAATACGCTGAAACAATCCCAGTTGACTATATCAGTCTAGCCCCCATAGAAGAAACCCCGAGTCACCCTAATGCAACTCCTCTTGGCTGGGAAGTGGCTAAAGATATTGTCAGTAAAAGCAACTTGCCCGTTTATTTACTTGGAGGAATGAGCAAAGACTCACTTTATAGGGCACTCAACATTAACGCCCAGGGAATCGCAGGTATCAGCAGAATCTAAATTAGGCTTTTGATAATTCTAATATTTTGTTCTGTATTTCCTCTTTTGTCATTCTAACAAGCCCATCGGAGCCATCTTCGCATAATAGCTTATCGTTGACAAACATCTGGGGAACCGTTCGATAACCTCCCTGAAGAAAAAAATCTCTCGCTTTAGAATCTTGCTGAATATTAACTGATTCATACTCTATACCAAGCAAATCTAAATAGTTTTTGGCTCTAGTGCAATAAGGACAATAATTTGATATATACACTTTAATCATTTATTTGACAAGCTTGATTTTAATTATTAGTCTCGAATATATACCCATGAAGAATCACTGGACAGAGTTTCATCATACTGGTAACCTTCATCTGAAAAGTTTTTTAGCGCCTTAGGGTCTGTTATACGGTTTCTTATTATGTAATTGACCATTAATCCTCTGGCACGCTTAGCATAGATACCAATGACTTTATAAACGTCATTTTTCTTTTCCTTAAAAACGACATCAAGTATCTGCGCTTTGAGTGTTTTTTTATCAATCGATTTAAAATATTCATTAGAGGCAAGATTAATAATCAAACCTTGCTCATCATCATTCAATACCTCGCTGATTTCGTTCCCCCAATAATCATAAAGGTTACCGCCATTTTTATTACTAAGCTTCGTACCCATTTCCAATCTATAAGGCTGAATCAGGTCTAGCGGCCTAAGGACCCCATATAATCCTGAAATCATACGCACATTATTTTGTGCAAATTTAAGGTCTTCAAGTGACAACGATGGCGCATCAATACCATTATAAACATCACCTTTAAAGGCTAGCAAAGCTTGCTTGGCATTATCTAATGAAAAGGGAGTTTTAAATGCTTGAAATCGATCAAAATTTAACTTCGATAACTTATCACTAAGCATCATGAGTTTTGAAATTTGGACCTGAGTCTTATTTTTTAATACATCGATCAATTCCTGCGTTTGAGTTAATTGCCTAGCTTCGGAAAAAGTTTTAACACGACTAGAAGAAAAGTCTTGAGTTTTTGAAGGTGAAATTATTGCCAACATGATCTGAAAAAATATAAATATTCTACCCGAATGCACCTGCTACAACAACATAATTGGGGTTATTTGTTACTAAAGTACAGTTTGATTTACGTTATAATTAGCAACCTTGTTTTGAATATTGCCAACAATCCTATTTATGAAAGAGAAGCAATTATATTTGCCTAAACCGCATGGCCTTTATCATCCAAAAAATGAAAAGGAGAACTGTGGTGTTGGTTTTATCGCACATTTTAAAAAACAGTCATCACACCAAACAACTAAAGACGCATTAGAAATGCTTAAACGCATGGACCACCGTGGAGCTTGTGGCTGCGAAGAAAATACTGGAGATGGCGCAGGAATATTAACCAATATCCCGCACAGTTTTTTTATCAAACATATAAAGTCTCTTTTTGGCGTTGAGGTTGAAGCTGGTGGTTATGGCGTTGGCAATGTTTTCTTGCCTCAAGATACAACCCAAAGAGACCACTGCATCAAGATATTCGAAAAGGCTATTGCTGAAGAGGGACAAAAGCTAATTGGCTGGCGAGACGTACCAGTCGATGCAGATAAATCTGACGTTGGCAATACCGCAAGAGCTTCTCAACCTATCATCAAGCAACTCATTGTCGGTGCTGAAGCGGGGTTAGAAGCCGATGCTTTTGAACGCACACTCTTTATCATAAGAAAATCTGTTTCAAAAATTATTCGTACTGATGAGTCGCTGTCTGAAGCGCTTAGTTTTTATGTCTGCAGTCTATCTACAAGAGTTATTATCTATAAAGGTATGTTGATGGGCTCACAAATCTTGGATTTCTATCCTGACCTTGACGACCCTGACTACGAGTCTTATCTGGCTATGGTTCATTCACGCTTTTCAACAAACACCTTTCCTTCTTGGGACCGAGCACAACCTTGCCGGTTTATGTCTCATAATGGCGAAATCAATACGCGCCAAGGAAACTATAACTGGATGAGGGCACGTGAAGGAGTCCTAGAGAGTGAATATTTGGGTGGCAAGCTCGAAAAAGCCTTGCCAGTTATTGAAACTGAAGTGTCTGACTCTGGCAGCTTTGACAATGTCCTCGAATTCTTATTAATGAATGGAAGATCATTACAAGAGGCAATCTTGATGATGATTCCAGAAGCTTGGCAAAATGACAATGAAATGAGTGACGAGAAAAAAGCATTCTATGAATATTTCTCGAACGTAATGGAACCGTGGGATGGCCCCGCCTCAATTGCATTTACTGATGGCCGCTATATTGGCGCAGTGCTTGATAGAAATGGACTAAGGCCATCACGATACTATATAACCCATGATGAGCGCGTCATTATGGCTTCAGAGGTTGGTGTTGTTGATGTCGAGGCAGACAATATCAAATCCAAGGGCAGATTAAGACCAGGGAAAATGTTTTTGGTCGATTTCGACAAAGGCGGAATGATTGATGACGAAGCAATCAAGGCAGATTTTTCTTCCATGAACCCTTACCAGGATTGGCTTAACGACCAGCAGATACATTTATCAGAGTTAAACAGTAATGAGGAAGTTCACGGATTCTACCCAAAAACACTCTTGCGAAGACTGAAATCATTCGGCTATAGCACAGAAACACTTCAATTCATGCTCATACCTTTAGTCAAAGAGCTAAGAGACCCGGTAGGGTCTATGGGTAACGACTCTGCATTGGCCTGCCTTTCAAATCAGTCTCGTATCATTTATGACTACTTCAAACAATTATTTGCCCAAGTAACAAACCCTGCAATTGACTCAATTCGTGAAGAAGTCGTCATGTCATTAAAATGCTCGATTGGCCCCGAGGGTAACTTACTAAGAAATAAAGCCGAAAATGCGCACCGCTTAGTCATTGATCATCCTATTCTTACCAATGAAGAAGCATCAGCCTTAAAAAATTGCAATTACCGTGGATGGACTGCTGAAACGATAGATATTACCTATGATATGAATTCCAACAAAAGTCTCAATGAGATGCTTGACGATATTTGCCTTCAAGGTTCAAAAGCTATTAAAGACGGTCACAGTTTAGTGATACTTTCGGACAGAAATACCAATGAAAAACGTATTGCAATTAGTGCTCTCTTGGCATCTTCTGCACTTCACAGATATTTAATTAAGAAGCATGAAAGAACCCAGGTTGGAATTATTCTTGAAACAGGCGAAGCTAGAGAAGTCCACCACTTTTGTCTGTTGACTGGTTATGGAGCTGACGCCATAAACCCTTACCTTGCATTCGAGTCACTTTGGCAAGCCAGAAGAGACAATCTAATTGACTTTAAAGATGACGAAGCTGTTGTAGCGGCATACCGAAAAGGCATTTCCAAAGGGATGTTAAAAGTGATGGCAAAGATGGGCATTTCCACACTCGCTTCTTATAAGGGCGCACAAATTTTTGAAGCTGTTGGTCTGGCGCCAGAAGTTATGGAAAAATGTTTCTTTGAAACCGCAAGTAGAATATGCGGTGTTAGTTTCGAAGTGCTGCAACAAGAAATAGAGACTAGACACAATGAAGCATACAATACCGATTCATTAGAAAACTTTGGTCAGTATCACTGGAGAAGTGGCGGTGAAAAACATATGTGGGAACCTCAAACAATTTCAAGCCTTCAGCAAGCTGCTAATAATAACGATCAGGATGCATATTGGCAATTTGCTAAAAAATCCAATGAAGAAGGCACTAGAAACTGCACTTTACGTGGCCTTATGTCTTTTAAAAAGAGCGACTCAATTACATTAGATGAAGTAGAAGACGCTCAAGAAATTGTAAAACGTTTTGCCACAGGAGCAATGAGTTTCGGTTCAATTTCTGCCGAATCTCATGAAACTCTTGCAATTGCTATGAATCGTATAGGTGGCAAGTCAAATACTGGTGAAGGTGGTGAGGATTCTGAGCGTTGGACGCCGGATGATAATGGCGATTCAAGACGTTCTGCAATTAAGCAAGTTGCATCAGGGCGTTTTGGTGTTACGATTGATTACCTCAATAATGCTGATGAACTCCAAATCAAAGTTTCACAAGGAGCAAAGCCTGGTGAAGGTGGAGAATTGCCAGGCTCAAAGGTTGATGAAGGTATTGCCAAGACACGTCACTCCACTGCTGGTGTTGGCCTAATTAGTCCTCCACCACATCATGACATCTATTCTATTGAAGATTTATCACAATTGATTTTTGACCTTAAACGCTCAAATCCTGAAGCAAGAATCAGCGTGAAGTTGGTTTCAGAAGTTGGTGTTGGGACAATCGCTGCTGGTGTAACTAAAGCCAAATCAGACCACATTGTTATCGCTGGTCATGACGGCGGAACTGGGGCCTCACCACTTACTTCTATCAAGCATGCTGGTCTGCCTTGGGAATTGGGTGTAGCGGAAACTCATCAAACTCTTGTTATGAACGATCTCCGTTCACGCGTCGTTATTCAGACTGATGGTCAATTAAAAACTGGGCGAGATGTGGCTATTGCCGCCTTGTTAGGTGCCGAGGAATTTGGCTTCTCAACTGCGCCACTCATCACACTTGGCTGCATTATGATGCGTAAATGCCACCTTAATACCTGTCCTGTTGGTATTGCAACACAAGACAAAGAACTTCGTAAAAAGTTTACAGGTAAACCTGAATATTTAGTCAACTACATGTTTATGGTGGCAGAAGAGTTACGCCTAATTATGGCCCAGCTCGGCTTTAAAACAATGAATGAAATGATTGGCAGGGTTGACATGTTAGAGATGGATAAAGCAATTAAGCACTGGAAAAAAGACTCCATTGATTTGAGTGCTT
>Ga0208132_1000821_pt1 | contig 14204 bp, 10 predicted proteins | sample ETNtaG_16_FD_185785 | JGI IMG/M metagenome (GOLD analysis project Ga0208132, IMG submission 185785) | Marine microbial and viral communities from oxygen minimum zone, Eastern Pacific Ocean - ETNP201406SV199 (SPAdes) (version 2) | ecosystem: Environmental > Aquatic > Marine > Oceanic ... | reverse complement strand
GTCAAAGTTGCGCCCCCATACGGCTGCGAGATTGCGAGCCGCGTCACAAATCGGGTGAGTGACGAACATATCCAGTTTGACCCGATCACTCAGTACCAGCTCCATGGAGGTTTTTAGAATCGAGCAGAGATAGGAACCAAAGCGAGAGTCTGCATGGGTGGGTTCAACGGTTCCACCCCTGACCTTAAAGGGGAGCATGTCGGCAGCATGGGCAATCTCTTCAGGAAAGTAGACCTGAAAGTGTCCCAGTATCTTTCTGCCACTCTCTCTCCAGCGGCTGAGAGTGGGATAGGTGTCATTCTCAACCAAATCCCGGCACTCAAGCAGGATGTCATCAAGATCCTTGCCTTGCCACTCAGGAAATACGGGATCATCGACGCTCCGGGTCGGGACTGCGGAAGGGATGACAATGTCATCTTCAGTCGGCGTAGCTGCAAGGTCTTGCAGCAAGTCGGTTACCGCCTCTGTCGCCTTCTGGTCACAGGCGCCGTTGAGGAAGAGGTTCAGCACAAACTCAAGCTTGCTCTCTTTGCCGTTGAGTATTCTGTCAGCATGGAGGCTCAGGACGGTCTCCACCAGGGCGATAAATGACCAGGCAAGCAATCGGGGGTCTCCGGGCTTAAGTTCTTTGCTGGCAATACCGTCTTCAATTATCGATTGGACCTGATTGGGCAGGGCCTCCTGATAGGCATTAATTAGTTGATTTCGGGTGGGGATCCCGAGGGTATTAATATTGCGCCTGACCAGTTTTATGAGCAGACGTTTTTTTGGGGGCAGCATGAGAAACGCCTCTGTCAGGTTGCGCAAGCGTTCCTGGCAACTTCCCTTTAGGTCGACCGCAGTGCTGAAGAGCGCTTTTTTCTCCTTCAGGTCTGAGATCATCATTGCCAGATAGAGATCCTCTTTGCTCGAATAGTGGTGGTAGAGCGCCCCTTTGGTTACATCTGCTCCAGCCGCAATCTGATCCATGGTGACGTCGGCATAGCTGCCATCAAGAAACAGCTGCTGAGCTGTTTCCATCACTTTATTGACGGTTGTCTCTTTCTTTCCCATTGTTAGTATTCTCCATACCTACTCTTCAGTATGTAACAACACTAATTATTTTATGGTTTCCTGTCAACCCCCCCCATCGGCCTGTTTTTTTGAGACCTCTCTTTAGTTAGAATGGGACATTGGTTTTGACCCTTTGTAGTCAGCAGTCAGGTCAGAGACAATAAAGCGGCGGGAGGGTTTCCTGAAATAACACAGTGTGGAGGATGTTTGGTTGTCAGCTAAAATCGCTAAGAAATTGGGAATTTGTGATGCGGTAAAAGACTTATATTAAGGAGAAACTTTATAAACTGGTTAAAAGAAAAATTCGAATCTCATAGATTTTATTATGGAATTGCATTAATCGGTTTTGGTTTATACGGACTATCTGGGGCAGGTGAATGGGCAGCCTTCTGTTCTTTAGCAGTTGCGTGTGGACTATTAGCTATGTTCGGTCCTAAGAGTAGATGGTCACTTCAATAATTCTGATTAATTGCCAGCGGGGTGTTATCAACGCTGTTGCAGAGGCTCTTTTTGCTGGAGCTTAAAACGCTGCCTGCTCTCTTCTGTGCCATTGAAAGCGGCGGCCATCAGGGACCGGGTGTAGGGCTCCTGGGGCGATTGGAAGAGGAGGTCAGCAGCGCCCTGCTCCACCACACGGCCTTGATGCATAACAATCAGTGTATTGGCCAGTGCACGGACAACCTTAAGATCATGACTGATGAAGAGGTAGGCGAGCCTGTGGTCGGACTGGAGCTGGCGCAGAAGCGCAATAATCTGTAGCTGGACAGAGCGATCCAGTGCAGATGTCGGTTCATCAAGAATCAGTAGCCTGGGTTTCATTATGATCGCACGGGCTATGGCGATACGCTGACGCTCTCCTCCGGAGAACTCATGGGGGTAGTGGTGGCGGATCTTGGGATCAAGCCCTACCTCTTCGAGGGTGGAGATGACCTGTTTTGTTCGTTCTTTTGGAGTGCCGACCTTGTGTGCTCGCAACCCCTCGACAATAATCTGCTCAACCGAGAATCGGGGATTGAGTGAGCTGAAAGGGTCCTGGAAGACAATCTGCATCTCCTGACGCAGGGGGAGGAGGGCTCGTCGTGAAAGGTTCTCGATCGGCTCGCCTCGATAGAGAATCACCCCTTTGCAGTTGATCAGTCTAAGCAGGCTGAGCGCGAGTGTGGTTTTACCAGAGCCCGATTCACCCACCACCCCTACCGTCTCTCCCTCGTTCACCGAGATGTCGATCGAATCGACGGCTTTTACTAGGCCGACCGTTCTTCGCAGCACGCCTTTGCGTACCGGGAACCCAACACTGATTTTTTTAGCTCGAATGATGTTGGGCGCGTCCGGATCTGCCATGGTGGTGTTTTTTGATGGTTCGGCATCAATCAGCATCCGGGAGTAGTCGTGCTTTGGGGTGTTAAAAAGAGTTTCGGTCCCAGCGCTCTCGACGATCTCGCCCTCCTTCATGACACAGACGCGGTCAGCGATCTGGCGAACAATGGCCAGATCGTGAGTAATCAGCAACAGCGACATGTCGAGCTGTTGCTGTAGTTTTTTCAGGAGGGTAAGAATTTGGGCCTGGATGGTGACATCCAGGGCAGTGGTCGGCTCGTCAGCAATAAGCAGTTCAGGGCGATTGGCGAGTGCCATAGCGATCATTACCCGTTGGCGCTCTCCGCCGGAGAGTTGGTGCGGAAAGACACCGAGGCGGTTTTGGGCTTGCGGCAGCCCTACCATCTCAAACAGCTCAATGGTTCGGTCGCGGGCGGCAGCTCCAGTCAGTCCCTGGTGGAGTTCGAGGGTCTCTCCGACCTGGCGAGAGAGTGAATGGAGAGGATTGAGTGAGCTCATAGGCTCCTGAAAGATCATACTGATACGATCACCCCGGATGGCTTTTAGTCGCTCCCCCGAAGCACCGACCAGCTCATCCCCAAAAAAAGTGATGCTGCCTGTGGGATGAGAGGCGATGGGATAGGGGAGAAGCTGCAGGATAGAGAGCGCGGTGACCGACTTTCCTGAACCGGACTCACCTACCAGGGCGACACTCTCTCCGCGGTTAATCTCAAAGTTGATGCGGCGTACCGCATCGACACTCCCATGGGAGGTGGAGAAACGGGAGGAGAGGTCCCGAACTCTGAGCAGAGGGTGGTTCACCTGATTCATTGTTGGCTCTTCCTCGGGTCAAAGGCATCCCGTGCGGCCTCACCGATGAAGATGAGCAGGCTCAGCATCAAGGCGAGGACGATAAAGGCGCTCATTCCGAGCCAGGGGGCATGGATATTGGCTTTTCCCTGAGCCAGCAGCTCTCCCAGCGAGGCCGATCCCGGGGGCAGTCCAAAACCAAGGAAGTCAAGAGAGGTGAGGGTGGTGATTGAGCCATTGAGGATGAAGGGGAGAAAGGTAAGGGTCGCCACCATGGCATTGGGGAGGAGGTGGCGGAACATTATTGTCGGGGTGCCTACCCCAAGGGCTTGGGCCGCGCGGGCATAGTCAAAATTGCGGGCTCTCAGGAATTCAGCCCGCACCACCCCAACCAGTCCCATCCAGCTGAAGAGCAGCATCAATCCGAGAAGCCACCAGAAATTGGGTTCCACTACACTGGCCATGATAATGAGCAGGTAAAGTGTGGGCAGTCCGGACCAGATCTCGATAAATCGCTGGAAGAGAAGATCGGTCCACCCCCCGAGATAGCCCTGAACCGCACCAGCCATAATTCCGATCAGGGAACTCAACAGAGTAAGTATGAGACCAAAAAGGACAGAGATTCGAAAGCCATAGATCAGCCTGGCGAGGACATCACGCCCCTGATCATCAGTCCCCAGCCAGTTTTCCATGGTGGGGGGAGAGGGGGCTGGGACCTGGAGGTTGTAGTTGATGGTATCAAAGGAGTAGGGGATCAGCGGCCAGGCCATCCACCCGCCCTCTTCAATCAGCTGCCGGACCACCGGATCCCGGTAGTCGGCCTCGGTCTCAAACAGCCCCCCAAACCGGGTTTCAGGATATTCTGTTATGAAAGGAGCCATCCACTCACCCTCAAAGACGATGATCAGCGGTTTGTCATTGGCGATCAGTTCTGCAAAGAGGGTGGCGACAAAAAAAACAAGAAAAACCCACAACGAGATCCACCCCCTGCGGTTGGTCCGGAAGCTCAGGAGCCGCCGCCGAGTGAGGGGGCTAATGCTCATTTCTGGCGGCAGGTTGAGAGGGGGTGTTGGATCGCTCGAACCAGAGGGGTGAAGTCATCGATCACCCCCTGCTCTCAAAGTCGATCCGGGGGTCGATCACGGTATAGATCAGATCACCCACCAGATTAAGGAGAAGGCCAAGGAGGGTGAAGAAGTAGAGCGAACCAAACATAACCGGGTAGTCCCGTTCGAGTGCAGCCTCAAAGCCGAGCAGCCCCAGTCCGTCGAGGGAGAAGATCACCTCGATCAAGAGCGCTCCGGTAAAGAGGATGCTGACGAATGCGCTTGGAAAACCGGCGACGACAATCAGCATGGCATTACGAAAGACATGGCCATAGAGAACCCGATGTTCTGAGAGTCCCTTAGCCCGGGCAGTGGTGACATACTGCTTGTTGATCTCCTCAAGAAAGGAGTTTTTGGTCAGCATGGTGAGGCCGGCAAATCCCCCAATAACCATGGCGATAATAGGGAGGGTGAGGTGCCAGAAGTAGTCTTTAATTCGACCTATCCAACTCAGGGTCTCCCAGTTGTCTGAGGTCAGACCCCGCAGTGGGAACCAGTCATAAAAATTTCCGCCGGCAAAGACGACAATCAGCAGGATGGCAAAGAGGAACCCCGGGATGGCGTAGCCGATAATCACCACCCCACTCGACCAGAGGTCAAAGCGGGAGCCGTCGTGAACTGCCTTTCGAATGCCGAGCGGAATAGAGATCAGATAGACAAGGAGTGTGGTCCAGAGCCCCAGTGAGATGGAGACAGGAAGCTTATCGATCACCAGATCAACCACCTTGCGATCCCGAAAAAAGCTCTCACCAAAATCAAACAGAAGATATTGCCCCATCATCTTCAGGAAGCGGTCAAGGGGGGGTTTATCAAAACCGTAGAGCCGTTCAATCTCAAGTATGAGGTCGGGGTCGATGCCACGAGCCCCACGGTATCGGAGTCCCTCCCCGGAAGAGCTCGCATCCGACCTGCTCTCACTCACCTCTCCCTGATCTGTTCCATCCAGACGGGCGGTGGTTGATACGGCGGTGCCGTGGATCTGGGCCAGCATACTCTCAACGGGCCCGCCCGGTGCTGCCTGAACGACAATAAAGTTCACCACCATAATCCCCAGCAAAGTGGGGATTATGAGCAGGAGACGACGGATGACGTAGGTAATCACGCCGTTTTGCCTCTTCGCCAGACGCTACTGAATAGCGCTTTTCCGCTCTTCAAGAGAGCGGGCTCTTTCAGGATCAACCCACCAGTTATCCATAAATCCAAGTGCGTATTTAGGGGTCTTGGCAGGCCGGGCAAACTTATCCCAGTAGGCGATGCGAAAGGCGCTCATATGCCACTGGGGGATAACATAGTGGCCGTGGAGAAGCACCCTGTCCAGAGCACGGGTCCGCTGAACCAGGCCCTCTCTGTCAGGAGCACTGATGACCTGCTCAATGAGTTCATCGATTGCCGAATCCTTGATTCCTGCCAGATTACGTGACCCCGGTTGATCCGCGACCTCGCTTCCCCAGAAGTTGCGTTGTTCATTACCGGGTGAAAGGGACTGTCCTATTACCGAAACGATCATATCGAAGTCATAGTTCTCCAGCCGTTTCTGGTACTGGGCCCCATCAATGGTGCGTACACTCATTTCAATCCCCAGGCGTTCGAGGTTCTTCTTGTAGGGGAGCACGATGCGTTCAAAGGCAGGGCTCACCAGCAACATTTCGAACTTCATGGCCTCATCGCTCTTAAGCTGGGTCAGCTTCTTGTCCCTGACCTCCCAACCGGCCTCCTTGAGCAGCTCCAGGGCAGTGCGCAGGTTGTCACGGGCATTGCCTGAGCCGTCGGTAAGGGGTGGGGTGTAGGCGGTGTCGAAGACGGCATCCGGAATTCGGCCCCGGTAGGCTTCCAGAATCTCAAGTTCTTCACCGGACGGCAGACCCTTGGAAGCGAGCTCTGAGTTAGAGAAGTAGCTGGCAGTTCGGGTATAGGCTCCATAGAACAGGGTCTTGTTGGTCCATTCAAAGTCAAACGCATAGGCGAGAGCCTGGCGTACCCGGGGATCCTCAAAGAGGGGGCGGCGGGTGTTGAAGACAAAGCCTTGCATCCCGGTCGGGTTATCATTGGGGATCAGTTCCTGCTTGAGCAGCCCATTCTCCAGTGCCGGGCTCTGATAGCCCGTTGCCCAGCGCTTCGATGAGTTCTCTGATCGGAAGTCATACTCACCCGCCTTAAGAGCTTCAAGGGCGATGGTGGCGTCTCGGTAGTAGTCGTAGCGGATGGTGTCGTAGTTGTATTTGCCTTGGCTGACGGCCAGATCCCTGGCCCAGTAGTCCTCTACACGCTGGTAGGTGATTGAGCGCCCTGCCTCGACCTTCTCGATCCGGTAGGGGCCGCTGCCCAGTAGGATGTTAAGATCTGCTTTTTGGAACTCCCTGTCCGCCCAGAAGTGTTTGGGAAGCACCACCATCTCTGAGATGATCAGGGGAAGTTCCCTGTTCTCACCACCGGCAAAGGTGAATTTGACCTGGCGATCCCCCACTTTTTCGGCTCCTGTTACTGAGCCGTAGTAGGAGCGGTAGAAGGGGTGCCCCTTGCTCTTGAGGGTCTCAAAGGTCCAGATCACATCTTCAACCGTGATCGGGTGACCATCATGGAAGCGGGCCTCAGCCCTCAGGGTAAAGGTGACCGAAGAGCGATCCTCTGGCATATCAATGGTCTCGGCAATTAGCCCGTAACGTGAGAAGGCCTCATCATCCGAACTGACGGTGAGGGCATCAAAGGTCAGCCCAATACCAGTGGCAGACCGCCCCTTCAGAATAAAGGGATTAAGGGAGTCAAAGCCGCCAATGGCTGCAAGTTTGACCGTTCCTCCTTTAGGGGCATCCGGATTGGTGTAGTCAAAATGGGTAAAATCAGCTTCATAACGGGGTTCACCGTGCATGGCCACCCCGTGGAGAGGCGTAGCCAGAGCAGCAGTGGGGGATGAGAGTATGAGCAGGGTAGATACCATCAAAAGGGTAGTTTTGCCGTTTATCATGGGGGGGAGTCTCCTCAGTAAAAAAATGCCCTGATTAATGATCTTCTCTATTAGGCAGAGCGTAACATGATGTGAGGTGAAAGCATTAATTGTGAATAGTTCAGGGACAGAGTTTGCAACCAGGGTAATCAGATGGCACCACCTTTGGGGGCGCCACCACCTCCCCTGGCAGCAGACCCAGGATCCCTATCGGATCTGGGTGTCTGAGATCATGCTCCAGCAGACTCAGGTGGCCACCGTGATCCCCTACTTCAACCGCTTTCTCAAAGCACTGCCCACCCTCAATGATCTTGCCCAGGCCGAACTGGATGAAGTGCTCAGACTGTGGACGGGCCTTGGTTACTATGCACGTGCACGACACCTCCATCGTGCCGCAAGAGAGGTCATTAAGACCCATCACGGGCTCTTTCCAGAGCGCATCGAAGAGGTGGCGGCGCTGCCCGGCATCGGTCGCTCCACGGCAGGGGCCATTCTGGTCTTCGCCTTTGGCCACCACCTCCCGATTCTTGACGGCAATGTCAAACGGGTACTGGCCCGGTGGTATGCCCTCCCCGGATGGCCGGGTCATCGAGAGGTGGCGTCGAAGTTGTGGCAGCACGCCTGGAGAAATACACCCCAAGAGGGGGTTGAGCGTTATACCCAGGGGATCATGGATATTGGGGCTACCATCTGTCTTCGCCGCGCCCCCCTCTGCGAGGTCTGCCCGGTAGGGTGGCGATGCCGGGCGCGACGGGCCTCCTCACAGGCCCTCTTTCCGGCACCAAAACCCAGTCATCACCGACCCCTGCGCACGACGACAGCCCTCATGATCCACAATTCCAGGGGTGAACTGCTACTTGAGCGACGACCCCCTTCAGGGGTCTGGGGAGGGCTCTGGAGCCTACCGGAGAGCGGGACAAGCAGCGGTTCGAGATGGCAGGGGGTGCTGGAGGGACCGGGGGTTGAGGTCGGCTGTCCATGGCCTGAAATCCGCCACACCTTCAGCCACTTTACCCTGGTTATCACCCCCCTCCCTGTCCATCTGAAATCCCTGCCGAAGTTTGTGGAAGAAGGTCCCAAGTGGGTGTGGTACCGTCAGGGTGGTGAGTTGCCCGGTGGCGTCGCCACTCCGGTACTCAAGCTGCTGAAGAGGTGGAGCACAATGGACAATGAGAGCCCGTGAGGGAAGAGAAGATGGGAGAGAGAGTACACTGTGTCAAACTCAACCGAGAGGCCGAGGGTCTCGATTTTGCCCCCTGGCCAGGTGCTCTGGGAGAACGTCTTCTTGCCAGTGTCTCCAAGGAGGCCTGGCAGGAGTGGATGGCCCACCAGACCCGGTTGATCAATGAACAACAGCTCAACCCCATGGAGCGATCGGCCCGGGAGTATCTGGCCCAGCAGGCAGAGGCGTGGTTCTTTGGAGGTGAAGTAGAGCAGCCCGAGGGCTTTATCGCCCCCGGCAAGCAGGAGTGACTTGACGAATGGCCTCTCCTGTCGTCTAATCCCGCGTCTCTTCCTATATGGCCAGGTAGCTCAGTTGGTAGAGCAGTGGACTGAAAATCCTCGTGTCGGCAGTTCAATTCTGCCCCTGGCCACCAAATCTAAATTTCCAGGCCTTCAGAACAGCCACAATAACCGATAGATTATCGGGGCCTCTTTGGGGAGGCCCACGGTCAATTACAGCTACGCCCTCTTATTGAGGTTGCTCGATTTCCGGTATCTGGATCGAATAGTTGCCGATATCAACTGATTTGTAGTGGGCTCTGTCGTATTCTGGAGTGTGTGGGTAAGGCCGACAACAGTCAAAACCCACCTTCGTCCCAAGGTAGTCAGAAAAAGTGGGATTCAGGCCGTGACCGAAGCTGTTTTCTATCGTCACGATACCGGTCTTCACATTGAGACGAGTGGCCATCGCCCACTCGACATCGGTTGAGCTGCGAATATCGACGTCTTCATCAACCACAGTGACTATCTTCAGTGGTGGAAAAGCGCTGAAAGCCGCCATGATCGCCTGTTTGGACCAGCCGGCGCGTTGCTGTTGAAGTTGAACGATGGCATGGTAGAACCCACAACCGCCATGGCTGAAGTAGACGTCCTGGGTCCCGGGAACCTGACGTTGCAGGGTCGCAAGGACATTGGCTTCTCCCAGCAGTCCGACCGAATTCCATACCTCACTGCCGGATAAGATGGTCTGGAATACGGGATCAGGTCGGGCGTGAAGGGCACGGACATGGACAACTGGCCGAGGTTCACGATTTGCATAGTAGCCGGTGACTTCTGCAAAGGGGCCTTCATCACCGAGTTCGTCTGGAATCATTTCGCACTCCAGGGCGTACATTGCATTGGCCACGATGTGCACCGGCAGGGTCCGGCCCTCAACCAGCTCGAGCGCCGCACCATGAAACTCGCTCGCAATCCCGAGTTCGTCGGTGTCCGGCGGTGCCGCTTCAGCCGGCGCAGCTGCCGCAAAATGGAGACCCGGACCAACACCACAATTCAGGGAGAATGTTAGGGACTCGTTTCTCTGCTTTGCCTTTTCCAGGTAGAGCCCCAAATGCCGGCCGGCGTCGATATTGATGTGAAGGGTGTTTTTGTTGACGACCATGAACCTTTGAATGGAGGCGTTGCGGACTCCGCTTTCCGGATCCCGTGCAATCACAACAGCAGCGTCAAGATAAGGTCCTCCATCTTTTATGGCATGGGTCGGTATAGGGAGAGTCGAAAGGTCCAGGGGGTGCGCGCCGCCGTCGAAAATCGGTCCGTGTTTAACCATCACTGGGTGTACGGGACTTTTCTTCCAGTTCTGGATACAGCCACTGACAAAGCTGGGCAGGGCGGTCTCTTGCTGTGCCATCAGTTGCGCCAGCAGTGCTCTTGACCAGTACAGGCCAGTGAACACGGGCACGTCGTAACCTTTTACCTTTTCGAACAGCAACGCTTGCGGTGTCGATTCGAAGTGGGCCGCAATGCCGGCCAGCTCATGTTTGGGGTCAACCTCCGTGGTCACCCGGGTTAATCGGCCACACGAGTCCAGATGGTCAATAATGGTTCTTAAGTCAGCGAGAGGGTTGGCAGTCATATCGTTACCTTGGCAATATTCTGTGGGGCAGTCTGAGGGCGAAGGCCACACTCCCAGTCGGGCTCCAGCATACCTCTTTGACAATCAACAACATCAGGATAGGTAAAAATTCGTGGTAGATCAAGATGGTTAAGTTAGTGGGCTACCGATGCAATCACAGCTTGTCGGTTGAGGTGTCGTTTTAGTTCTCGACGGGTCTCTTGCCAGCGGAAGCGGATCGAGTTCCGGACGATTCCCTCATCCAGCACCTTGAGTTCATCAACAATGGGCGCCCAGTGGACCAGAGCGTCGGGGCTTGCGGTAAAGATGCGGTCATCTTCGGTGATCTCTGCGAGACTCTCGCTCTCAATGCGAGAGTGAACCGTTTGTAGCGAGGCAGTAAATGCCTCACCGGCCTCATCAGGTCTGCCGGTAGAGGAGATCAGAGAATCAATTATTGTAACCAGTATCGACTTGACCTGTTTTGAATCTTCACTTGAGAGCGAGTTTTCTGCCGCCCTTGCAAACTTTATTGGCAAGTTTGTGAATTGAGGGGGCTCCAAGCTAAGCGGATGTAGGCCAGGTGATCGGCCATCCAGTGTAGCTCTATGCACATTTTTTCATGCAGATGGTATATGCAGAAGGGATGTTCCTGAGCACAAATTTCTTATTGAGTACCGTCATGTGTTTCTTGAAAGTATTGATTTTCAACGTTGAGTATTGAAAGGTAATGAATAGCGTCTCATCAGACATAATCTTTTTTGTGTTTTCCAGGATGTCCTCTGTCATCTTTTTTGGAATAGAAGAGAAGGGGATGCCCGAGATAATATAATCAACCCTATGGATATTGGCCCTTTTTAAAATCTTGGAAGTGTTGGTCACGCAGTCCTGGAGGATGAAGACGTTCTTAGCCCCAGCTAGCTGCTCTCTTAGTCTCTTTGCAAATATTTTATTTTGTTCTATTACAATTAATGTATCGCCCTCTTTCATCCCCTTGACAATCTCCCTGGTAAAGGTGCCTGATCCTGGCCCGTATTCAACAATCACCAGATTCTTTTTGGTGAGATCAGTGTATGAAAGGATATTTTTTGTCAGAAACTTTGAAGAGGGTATCAAGGCGCCAACTGATTTTGGCTTATCAATAAATTGATAGATGAAATCTATATTCTCTTTAATTTTCTTTTTCATAAGAGGGTCATTAAATAGATATCGCGACTTCAGCTCACAAGTGTAACAGCTGAACGGCTATCCCGACATCTTCTCAAAGGAGTTAATCTCACCATCAATTGGAGTTGAGGGAAGAGCCCGCGAGCGGTAAACATTAACAGTGGGTTTGAACCAGCTGGCATCATCGATCACTCCAATCCGAACCCCCATCATCCCTACTCGAGCGTTGTTGCGGGTGAAGAGTTGGGAGCCACACTTTGTACAGAAGAGCTTTTCCATCTCACTTCCGCGGTCACTGGAATGGCTATAGCTTCCCGGAGTCTCACCGTTCACGGTAAGCGCCTCTTCAGGAACAAAAGCCAGCGCCCCATAGGGGCTTCCTGTAGCACGGCGACAGTCATCGCAATGACAGTTGACTTCGCGCAGGGGTTTTGCTGCAACTTTGAACTGGATGGCTCCGCACAAGCATCGGCCTGAAAAGTGTTGATTGCTCATTTTGATTCTCCCTGTCTGGAATATCATCTGCCATGGAGTTGACCATGGACCTGTGTTATGGGCGGGTCTGTTATTGTAGAGAGCCTTGGTTGTCCAACAACACACAGAGTAGTCTAGGAGATATGGATAACGGATAAAAGGTTATATTCGATTCTATTGAGTTAAGTCATCAACTTTGATGAAGGCTTCCAGCGCTTTAAAAGCAGGGAGTTGGAGACTACCGAGAGACTGCTCAGTGCCATTGCCGCACCAGCAATGACCGGAGTGATCGCTCCAAAGAAGGCGAGGGGAATCATAAAGAGGTTATAGATAAAGGCCCAGAAGAGGTTCTGCCAGATTTTGTAATGGGTAGCGTGAGAGATGGAGATAGCCTCAATCACCAGGAGGGGATCACTGCGCATCAGAGTAATCCCTGCTGTCTCCATGGCGACGTCAGTACCTGATCCCATTGCCAGCCCAACATCGGCGGTCGCCAGGGCTGGAGCATCATTGATACCGTCACCCACCATTGCCACAGTCCTGTTTTTGCCCATCAGGTTGCTCACAACAGCAGCTTTCTCCTCAGGGAGCACCTCGGCAATGAAATCATGGGCGCCCAGTTGGTCGGCAACAGAGGCCGCACTCTGTTGGTGATCACCGGTCAGCATGATGGTCTCTATTCCATTTGCGTTGAGCTCGGCAATGGCCTCTTTGGAGGTGGGCCGGACAACATCATCGATAGCAATGATGCCTTTAAGCCGCTGGTCAACAGCTACCCAGATCACAGTGGAGCCTCTGCTTGAAAGAGCGTTTGCTTGTTCTAGGAGAGGGGCTTGCTCAATACCCGACTCTGCCATCAACCGCTGGTTTCCGGCCACAACCTGGCGGTTATCAACTGTGGCCCTGATTCCTCTGCCGGGGATTGCAGAAAAGTCTGAGAGCGGCGCTAATGGTGTTGTCTTTCTGACCCTATTGAGCACGGCACGGGCCAGGGGGTGTTCACTTCCCTGCTGCGCGGCTGCTGTCAGTGCCAGGAGTTCATCCTCTTCCATATCAAGCGGATGTACAGTAACAACGTTGGGCTGACCTGCGGTAAGCGTCCCTGTTTTGTCAAAGATGACGGTGGTTGTTTTGTGGGCCTGTTCCAGTGATTCCGCATCTCGTATCAGAATACCCCATTGTGCGGCTACCCCGGTACCGACCATGATGGCAGTCGGTGTGGCCAGCCCCAGGGCGCAGGGGCAGGCCACCACAAGAACGGTCACGGCAGAGATGATTGCTTCTGCCTGAGATGAGGAGAGCAATAAGAAGGAGTAGAGATAGGCACCAATGGCAATAACGATGACCGCAGGGACAAAAAGGGCTGATATTCGGTCGACCAGATGCTGTACAGGGGCTTTGCTGGCCTGCGCCTCTTCAACCGCGCGAATGATCCGGTTGAGGACTGATTCTGCCCCCACTGCAGTGACTTTGACTCGGATCATCCCAGAGCCATTGATGCTGCCACCGGTTACCGTATCACCGATGGAGCGTTCAACAGGCAGGCTCTCTCCGGTGATCAGGGATTCATCGATCTGGGTATCACCATCGGTAATGATGCCATCAACAGGAAGGTGTTCTCCCGGCCGGACCACCACCACCTCACCCACAGCAACCAGCGAGGCAGGCACTTCAACTTCACCACCTTCCCGGATGATCCGAGCTGTTTGTGGCCGTAGAGCGACCAGGGAGCGGATAGCTGTGGTTGTGTTCTTTTTTGCCCGATCTTCAAGGTGCCGGCCGAGAAGGACAAGGGTGATGACACTGGATGACGCTTCAAAATAGTAGTCTGAAGAGTCGGGTGAGAAGAGAACCAGGTAGGTGCTCAGGCCCCAGGCTGCAGAGGTGCCGAGCACCACCAGCAGATCCATGTTCCCGGCGCCGGCCTTGAGGGCCCGCCATGCGGGCAGATAAAACCGCGCTCCGGCAATAAACTGCACCGGGGTTGCCAAGGCAAATTGCCATAGGGCGGGCAGCGTAGAGGGCTGGAGTTGGGTCCACATCAAGCCCATTTGTACGATAAATGGCAGCGTAAAAAGGGCAGCCCCGATGAGTATGATCAGTTCCAGCCGGGCCCGGTCAGCGGCTCGTCTTGCTGCTTGCTGGAGCGTTTCGCTCGAGGTCTCTATCGCTCTTCCTGTGAAGCCGGCTCGCTCTACCGCAACAATGAGATCTGAGACGGATAGTGTGCCGGAGGTGACCGAAACCCTTGCGTTAGAGGTTGCCAGATTAACGCTGG
>Ga0208132_1000815_pt1 | contig 14253 bp, 10 predicted proteins | sample ETNtaG_16_FD_185785 | JGI IMG/M metagenome (GOLD analysis project Ga0208132, IMG submission 185785) | Marine microbial and viral communities from oxygen minimum zone, Eastern Pacific Ocean - ETNP201406SV199 (SPAdes) (version 2) | ecosystem: Environmental > Aquatic > Marine > Oceanic ... | reverse complement strand
CTTGGTCAGCAATCCAACCTGTGATTGGGTCGTATCTTATTTGACCAATAGAAAATTCAACAATTATATCAGCCTTATTCTTATCGCCTACTATAGAAAACCCTATCGACATAAGCTCAAACTGAAGGTTCTGAAGAGATTGTTTCCCTTGACCGACTCCATCCATTTTGTGCCCACTGATGAGTGCACTACTTGAACCTTTTAAACCAGCAGCACTTAAACTAGTTGCCCCTGTTGCATCAACTAGTACTAGATAAATATTATTATAATTTCTCAATTTTAAGTTCGCACTTGAAACAGATTGGACAGTTGCACCACAACCCATAATTGCAAGCAGTAAAATCAATATTAAATAATTTCTCATAATATTATACATACCTAAATCTACCCATCATCCCACAAACAAAAAACCCCACGAATGTAGGGCTTGATGATTTTCTTCATATTTCTAATTATTATTTTCATTCTCAAACAAATACCTTTTATCTAAATACTCTATCCAATTTTGATTGCCAAAAGTATCGTGGGCTACTGAAATAAATCTCTCAAAATTTACAGGCATAAAACTTTGTTTACCTTTTATAGATAAACACTTGATATACCTATCACAAGCTTGTTTTTGGTATTTATTGCCTTTGGGATAGATATGTACAGAATGAAATTCTTCTAATTCTCCAACATCTACCAGTTTAATACCTAATAAATGATTTCGCCAAAGCTGTTTTATTTTTTTTAATTGCCGTTTGTCTAATTTATAGAACTCGCAGTTAAAGCAATCACTTTTTTTTGCTAATTGGTTGTATTCTGATTTTTCATCAAACAATCTTTTTTCTTCTGTGTTACCATACGGATATGACTTTTCTGTATATTTTAACTCGATTCCCAATCCACATTTTTTATTTCCATCAGTGTACTCAATATATGCATCAAAAGAAGTATTATCATCTAATAATTCTTTTTTATCTAACTCCGATACATATTCGATTCTGATTTTGCTTACCTGACTAATTTTTATGTCTGGAATTAATTTTTCTAAAAATTGTTTTACTAATCCGGGATTTGTTTTTTGCAGTTTTGCCAACGGGAAAAACATATTATACGGAATATGCTCGCTACGCAACATATTTCGCAAACCTTCACCATTGAAATTTACTCTTTTTCGTTTCCTCTCATGCCCGGTACTTTTATTAGCCCAATCTTGTAATTCGTTCCATTCTGAGCTGTTGTAACAATAATAATTATAACCTTTTTCAGCATCAGTTTTGTCGAGAATGTATTTATACTCTTTACCCGCGTGTGTGCCAGATATTTTTAATTTTAATACATCTGTTTTAAAATCAACTTGTTTTTTCTTGGCAATTTTTTTCCCGTTCAATTCCATAATCCCTATTTACCCTTTATTATATTTCACACTCGGTTTTGTTGACATACTAAATTATTTTTCTGCTTCCAGCGTTTCAAAAAATAGCTCTTTTGGTTTTTTCGGGTTGGCTTTTTTGCGTGTCGGTAAAAACCAAATGTGCTATTTGTGCGTAGGCTTTTCATCTCACTTTCTCTTTCAATTTTACTACTCTGTTTCGTTTTTCCCGTATTGGCTACAACGGTTCGTGTATGAGCGGTAGCCAAGGCTTTATGGGTTAGCTTACGAACCTTTCTTTACTTTGTTCGGCAAACTACTCATCATACCTTAAATCTACCCATCATCCCACAAACAAAAAACCCCGCTAATCCGCCAGAGGCGGACAAGCTGCGGGGCTCTTGCTTAAATACTTTGGGTGGGGGTTATTACTCCCAGTTCAAACACGGTGATGTTACTACTGTTCGGAGCAATCCATCTCATTCCCATCTTTATCCCAACATTCATTAGAAATCTCTTCCCCATCCTTGAAAGTTCCTTCATATTTCTTCTGTCCAGTTTCGTAGTAATCAACAACCTTTCCTGTACCATTCACTACGTTAGTCTCGTTTAGTTGACCATTGGGTTTCCATCCCTTGTCAGTAATTAAGAGGTCGTTGCGATATTCACCTTCGAACATTTTTACACCGCTCTTGTACCACCTGGTGTACTGCCCATTAGATTTTGCATCTTTGAAAGTTCCTTCATAACCCTTCTGTCCATTTTCATACCACCAAGTTTGTAATCCGTTTCGTTCCTCATCCTTGAAAGTTACTTCTGACCTCTTCTGTCCATTTTCATACCACCAAGTCCATAATCCATCTAATTTCCCATCCTTGTAAGTTCCCTTATAAAACTTCTGTCCATTCTCATACCACGTAGTCCATTTACCATTCCTACCACCAAATGGTAGGTATTTTAGGGAATCTGGATAATCATCAGGGTAACTACCATCACCATTAATAAACCGACCTTGAAAACGGATTTGTCCGTTCTCATAATAGTACATCCAATGACCATTCATCAGTCCTTTTCTGTATCTTCCGTTTAGCATCTTCTGTCCATTATCATAGGAGTCGAATACTCTTCCTGTGTATGGTTTATCGTCATTAGGTGCGTACTTCAGCCCATCTTTATCTATAAGGTTATTTATATCATACTTAGTTTGAGAGTATAGCAGTGAAGCAAACAGAAAAATCGTAACAGTGAGCAATCTTTTCATTTTTGAATCCTCCTAAATAGCGTTCAAGAGTTAAGTATATTAACTGTTAAGCAGACAGTAAATGGAATATAGTGTATGAAGCGGTGAAAGACAATAGGGAATGAGAGGAAAATGAGTGAGGGAGGGAGATGATTTTTCTAGAAACAAAAAACCCCGCATGCGGGGTTTTTTAGTTACAAAGTTCAGGCTCTAGACGTAATTTTCTTTTATAGATAAAGATGAAAGATAAATTCAACACACCCTGGCGTCGCATGGCTACCGCCATCTATACCGCACCTTCTGACGGAAAAGTGTTCGGTACTATGGAAATTGATGTCACAGATACTGAGCAGTACATCAGTGACCAAAGGGAGAAAGGGAACCACCTGACCATCACTCATGTAGTGGTGGCTGCCATAGCCAGAGCGATTTCTATCGATGCCCCGGAAGTGAACGGATTTGTGAGGCGCGGGAAGATTGTACCCCGCGATTACATTGATGTGGCCGTGGCAGTAAATATCAAGGATGGGCAGGAGATGGCTTCCATGGTTGTGCGAAATGCTGATAAAAAAACACTCCGGGAGATCGGAGAAGAAATCCGGGAGGAAGCTGAATCTCAACGTCAGGGAGATGAAGGGAAGACCATGAGCACTAAGTATATTTTAGCCAAGATTCCGTGGCCATTCCGCCGGTGGGTCTTCCGCTTGATTCGAGGAACTGTCAGCGTGCTGGGCATTCAGTTGAAATCGCTTGGTCTCACTAATCGATCTTTCGGATCAATCTTAGTGACTAACATTGGCACTCATGGACTTTCAACGGCCTACGGGGCCCTACTCCCGGCAGCGCAGATTCCTGCTGTTATAGTTATGAGCAAAATCGAGGAGAAACCAGTAGTGAGAGATGGGGAAATTGTAATCCGTTCGATTATGCCGCTGTCAGGAACTTTTGATCATCGGGTTGTAGATGCCAATCAGGTATCGAAAGTTGCCAGAAATGTTATTGATCGACTTGCCCGTCCGCAGGAACTGGAAACAGTACCACCGGAACTGTCTCAATCAAGTTCTGATTAAGCCCGCTTCTTAAACGATAGAAATCCGATCCCTCTCCAGAAAATCCAGAGTAGTATCCAGTATCCTACCAAAATCCCTAATGTAACCCAGTAACCTTCGACTGAATTATTATAGAAAGCGAAAGGGACGTTCAGTGTTATGAGCAGGGGAATTCCCAGGAACAACGCCAATCCGCCGCCGTAGATTGCGTCTTCTGCGACAGGTGTTTCAAACTCAGGATCGGTGACTCTGAGCAACACTAGTCCGGAATTTATTGACCCGGTCATTTCTCCGAAGAGTTCGATGAAACGTTCAAAGTGGTAATCATCAAATGCCCGCCAGCAGATCCAGTAGAGCATCCCCATTGTAGCCGGCCCAGCCAAAAGTGACATAATCAGAATAGGCTCCCAATAGTTCACCACTACAGTCAGACTGATGGCTGCCACGGCACCCACCACAAGAAAGTCCAGGAAGGTGCCCATACTGCGGCTCATTAAACCACGGTCGATGACATAGGAGCGTCCTGTCAGATCCAATACTTTTCGTACTATGAGTGCAATCAACATACCAAACACGAAATGGAATGCCCAGGCTGTAGCTATAAAATCATGCAGTCCTGCTTGATCGAGCCACGAGGTTAATCCTTTAGTAAAGAGATATGTCAGAAAATATACAAATCCGATGAGTCCCAGGTGAAACGAGAGCGATTCCACTGCACCGGTTGTGAGAGGCAATCGTCCGGCAATGGGTTGATCATCCGTTGACCGGTAAACACCGGTACGGACATCTACGGTGATGTGATCCATGTTGGTGATGAGTGTACTTTTTCCATTACGGATACCCCAGTTGATTAGAGCCATTCCGACGAAAAAGGCGTACAGATACCCAATGGCAGCAATTGTCAGGCCGACCAGACCGCCGTTTTCGAATCCCCACTGTTCCCAGCTGCTGCCCATTGTATAAGCGAGGCCAGGTCCCATTCCAAATCCAAGAGGCAGGATCAGTCCGATACCGATGAAGAGATCAGGTTTAATGGTATACATGAGAAGAAATGCCACCAGGAGACCAATTATTCCCTGGATTAAGTAAGATGTAAGGGAGGCGATACCTTTGCTCAAGGGACCCTTTCCCCAGTGGGTTTTTTCCTGCCGTAGTCCCAAAGCGATGAATGTCAGCGCCAGGAAGTGATATACATAGACGCCTAACCTTTCGGAAGGAAGGTCAATCCAGCCTAATCCCTGTGAACCAATGAGTAAGGCTGCGAATCCGCCAATTAGATTGTTAGGAATCAGGAATCGTTGAAAAAAGCGGACATAACGTCGGAGGAGTGTACCGATAATCAGGAAGGAGCTGAGATACATGAAATCCAGGATTACATCCTGCAGATTCAGATTTATACTCCACGAATTCATTTTACTTGTTTCACCCTGTTGGAAATATAAACCCTAATGGGCGGGGTTTTTGCTTAAATCCTATCCCTTTGGATGGGGGTTAGCCAGTGACGTTTCAACTTAGTAAAATCATTTTATGGGTGAAAATGGTAACCGATTATTGGCAGTGCTAATCCTAAATGGAATCCTGCAAATCTGTTATTTTTCAGGTCAGATACAGGTTTTTGAATATTTTCCTTTGTAAAACCTGCCAAAAGCCACCCACCGAAAAATTTGTTTCTCTTTAGTTTTTTCCCATCCATAAAGGCAATACCATAACCAGCACCACCCCAAAAGCCACCATATCCAGAATAAGTCATTTGCAAATCACTATAAGTATAAGATTTATTTTCTTTTGATGAATGTCTTTTGCCGAATGCAACTCCAGGGAATAAATATGGGCCTTGGCCAGGATTGCCAATAGATGGTACTGCAAAACCAATGCTTATCTGGTATCCTTTTATTTTCTTTTTTATATCAAACTCGTAAGATATACCAATATATCCCCCGGGTTGAGAAAGTTCGCTTGGGTCACCAGTTCGAGAGGACTGCGTTTCTTGTCCATAAACCAATCCAAAAAGTAATAGTATTGGTGTGATGCGTTTAATCATAATCAAATCTACTCATCATCCCACAAACAAAAAACCCCTCTAATGGGTGGGGTTTTTTGTTTTTCCACATTTCTCCTTACATTCCACCGTGTTTGAACTGGGAGCGGTAGTAATAACGAGAGGATGATATGAAACAGTCACACCTAATCATTACAGCACTTCTATTTATTTTTATCAGCACATCCATAGCTGAAACTATTCCGGAAAAATATCAGGATGATGCGGATAAGCTCATTTCTGCTTCCCTTTCTGACAGTACCGCTTACAATCGCCTGGCTTATATATGTGACACTTTCGGTCCCCGTTTAAGCGGCTCAAAGAATCTTGAAAATGCAATTGACTGGGTTCTGGCAGAGATGGAAAAAGACGGTTTATCAAATGTACACGGCGAGAGAGTGAAAGTACCCGTATGGATACGTGGAAAAGAATCAGTCAAACTCATCAAGCCATTTGCAAAGGATCTTGCCGTTTTGGGTCTTGGCGGTAGTATCTCGACTCCACGCAAAGGAATCCGCGGAGAAGTAATCGTGGTGGACAGTTTCGAAGAACTGGAACAGAGGAAAGATGAAGTGGAAGGTAAAATTGTACTCTTTAATGCTGCTTTCACGAATTATGGGGAAACGGTTCAATACAGATATAAAGGTGCCCAGGAAGCTGCAAAATACGGTGCTGTGGCCAGCCTCATCCGTTCCGTAGGGCCTTGGTCTATGAATACTCCTCACACTGGTGTCATGGCATATTCTGACACTATACCTAAAATTCCCCACGCTGCTTTGACCATGGAAGATGCCATGATGCTCCGCCGCATCCACGACCGCGGTGAAAAAATTATCCTTGAATTGAGAATGGAAGCAAAAACGGTTACGGACCGCTGGTCTCGAAACGTGGTGGCAGAACTGCCCGGCAGTGAATATCCTGAAGAAGTGGTGGTGCTGGGAGGCCATATCGATTCCTGGGATGTAGGTCAGGGTGCTAACGATGATGCCGGCGGGTGTCTGGCGGCTTGGCACGCAGTAAAACTTATCAAAGAATTGGGTCTCCAGCCTAAAAGGACGTTGAGGGTAGTGATGTGGACCAATGAGGAAAATGGAGGACGGGGTAATAAAGCTTACCGTGATGAACATATAGATGAATTGGATAAGCATGTGGTAGCCATTGAATCCGATAACGGTGTATTTAAACCCAAAGGTTTCGGTTTTTCTGGTACGGAGGCAGCCATGGAGATTGTCAAAGAAATTGGCAGTTTGCTGGATGGTATCGAAGCCGGTGAGATCACCGAAGGCGGCCGGGCCGCAGATGTGGCACCTTTGAACGATGAAGGTGTACCTGTCATGTCCCTGAAAGTGGATGAATCCAAGTATTTCTGGTATCACCATACAAATGCCGATACCTTTGACAAGATTGATTTTGATGATTTTAATCGCTGTGTGGCAGCCATGGCAGTTTTAGCTTATCTTATCGCTGATCAGGATCAAACATTGCCAAGATAACCATCACCTATAGGTATTGGATTTAAGATAGTATGATACTCCACAATCAATGTTTGTATATTTTGATTTTGATATGTTCAGTTTTATTAACACAGATGAATGCTAAAGATAATCCTTACATCGTTGTTTTAGGCACTGCTCAGGATGGTGGCATTCCTCATTCTGGCTGTAATAAATGTTGTTCAGATAAATGGAATGACCCATCAAAACGTCTGAAAGTGTCATCTCTTGCTATTGTTAATCCAGAATCAAGCGAAGCTTGGATGATTGATGCCACCCCCGATTTCCCATCTCAGCTAAATGCAATAACATCAATTCATGGTGCAGAATTAAAGGGGATTTTTCTCACACACGCGCATATTGGTCACTACACAGGTTTAATACATTTAGGCAAAGAAGTAATGGGATCAAAAATGATGTCTGTTTATGCCATGCCCCGATTAAAATCATTTTTAGAAAACAACGGACCATGGAGCCAACTGGTAGCTTTAAACAACATTATGATTTCAAAACTACAGGATGGAGAGCCCGTTAAATTAACTGATCATATTTCAGTTACGCCGTTCATTGTTCCCCACAGGGATGAGTTTTCAGAAACAGTAGGATATCGAATTTCAGGATTGGATAGAGAAATTATATACATCCCTGATATTGACAAATGGACCAAGTGGAAGCGTGATATTCGCGAAATAGTTAAGAATACAGATGTAGCTATTCTGGATGGTACATTTTATGAAAATGGTGAACTACCCAATCGTGATATGAATGATATTCCCCATCCATTTATTGAAGAAACAATGAACCTTTTCAACGAAAGTTCATCAGATGAAAAAGGTAAAATACATTTTATTCATTTTAATCACACGAATCCTGCCCACGATGAAAAGTCCCGAGCATCTGAATCTATTCAGAAGCAGGGGTTTCATATTGCCCGGGAAGGAGAGAAATTCAAGTTATAGTGAGCTGTATCACATGTTGAAACTGATGTATTTTCTTAAGATTCGTTAAGAAAACATTAAAAAGAATTTTATATTTTATAATGGCGTTTAAACCAAGAAAATGAAATTCAACCGTTTACCGGCACTGTTCTTTTTAACCTCGATTCTTTTGGGTCAGGAGCTTTTTGATCCGTACGATGTTCACACGTTGGACATCGAATTTTATAATCCCGATTATGATTCCATTCTACAGGCAAGGTGGGAAGTGGATGATAAGACCTATGAATTGGCCACAGTAATTTTCAATGGAGAACAAATGGATAGCGTAGGTGTCCGTTATAAGGGTAATTCAACATTCTGGTGGGCCCAGATCATAGGGAGTCCAAAGTTTCCCCTCAATATTGATTTTGATCTGATTTATGAAGATCAGGATCTCATGGGCTACAATAAAGTAAAACTGTCTAATTCTATTTTTGACCCTACTTTTGTTAAAGAATCCACTGGATATCTGACAGAAGGTTATTATCTCCCATCACCGGAAGTTGGTTACATGAATGTGTCCGTGAATGGGGAATTGTTGGGATTGTATGTTGCTGTAGAGACGGTCAGTAAACAGTTCCTGTCCAAGCACTTTGGGAATAACACAGGCGCTTTTTTCAAGTGTGAACCTCAGTTTCACTACGGGGAGGAATACGATGCAGGTCCTGACATGGTTTGGTATGGAAATGACTCTACAGAATATGCGTACCAAATGGGATACGAGCTCAAATCAGAATCGGGCTGGAATGAACTTCTTGATCTCATATATACGTTGAATTTTGATATAGACGATATTGAGTCTATCCTGAATGTAGATAGGGCGCTGTGGTATTTTGCCGCATCGGTAGTCATGCCGGACTTGGATGCTTATAACGGTTTTTACATGCATAATTATTATCTGTATCGCAATACCAGCAGCGGTCTCTTTGAAGTGATACCTTGGGATAAGGATAACACTTTTGGCGGTGCTATGATTAATACAATTCTTGGAATGGGCGGCGATGTTTCCTGGATATATAGTTGGGATCCTTTTTTATTTGAAAATGACGAAGAACGGCCGTTATTCAGCAAACTTATGAGTGTCCCTCTATATAAAGATACTTATACGGCCCATATTCGCGCCATCATTGATGATATTTACAATGTGAGTTATATCCAGGATCTTGCTTATGGCATGCAGGATGTTATTGAGTCTTATGCTCAAATTGACCCCAATCTTTTTCCACCATTCACTTACGGTGACTATTTCCAATACAATGTAGATAATTATCTCATCACTCAGGATGGAGCCCATTGGTGCGGGATCACTTCAACTGTAGAAGAGAGATTGCCTTACCTCTTAAGTCATAGCGAAATTTTGAAGACTCCACCTGAAATCTTGGATGTTTTGCAGGAAAATACCAATCCAGAAGAAGGGGATAATGTAGTCATTCAGGCTGAAGTGACAGGAGCCCTCTCCGTAGAATTGATGGCCACAATAAATCCATTCCCATCACATTTTATTTCAATTCCAATGTATGACGATGGAGAGCATGATGACGGGAACGCAAATGATAATATTTTTGGAGCGATTATTCCGTTTCAGGAGAGTGGAAATCACATAAAGTATTATATCAGAGCAAGTAATGATGATGCGTTAGTGCTTGATCCTCAAAAAGCAGAACGTGAATTCTATCAGTATACGATTGACATCGGCGCTGAACCTGGTACTTCAGTGGTAATCAACGAAATTAATTACAATTCAGCTGATGATTTTGAGACTGAGGATTGGGTAGAGCTGTATAATCCTACCGACAACATAATAGATCTTAGTAATTGGACATTTAAAGATGAAAATGATGATCATCTCTTTACCATTCCTGAAGATGTGTCTCTCGCTCCAGACCAATACATTGTTTTATGCGAGAATGCAGATTTATTTCAAACATTCTTCCCGGAAGTTGATAACTACATAGGAGATCTTGGATATGGATTAGATGGTAGCGGAGAATTGATAAGATTATTTGATCCAAGTGGTATTTTGGTGGATGCTGTGGATTACGATGATTCTTATCCATGGCCTGAGGAAGCGGATGGAGAAGGGCCTACATTGGAATTAATTGATCCCACCCAGGATAATGCACTGGGGGTAAACTGGTCAGCGTCAGAAGGTCATGGTTCACCGGGAGTTATCAATACATCGCTTTCTATCCAAAATATAACGATAGTGCCTGATGGATTTATGGTCTTTAATAATTACCCCAATCCGTTCAATCCTACAACAATAATTAGTTATGTTCTGCCAATCGATGCATCAGTAACTATCACCATCCACGATATAATGGGTAGAAAAGTAAGGACACTTGTTAACAGTAGACAAACCGCTGGTTTTAAAACAATACAGTGGAATGCTACCAATGATAACAGACAGCCGGTTGCTGCTGGAATTTATATTTATACGGTTCAATCTGGAGAGTTCAGACAATCCAGAAAGATGTTGCTATTGAAGTAATATTTCAATCGACAACTAATCGTTAAATTGTCATAACTTATTAAGTGCCTTATTATTTAATAATAAAATGAAAAGATATAGACTAAGTCTGTTCCTTCTTTTGGGGACTATTGCCAATTCACAGGATGTTTCCACCATTAACGGCTTTATTCGTGAAGCTGAAACGGGAGAACCTATAGCTTACGCCAACGTATTCATTAAGGACTCTAACCTTGGCTCGGCATCGAACATCGATGGATATTACGTTATAACTAATGTACCTGCTGGAAAGGCAGAAATCGTCGTGTCCATCATTGGTTATAAAATGGTTACACAGGAAATCGATGTTCAGTTGAATAAGAATCTGCGTTTGAACTTCCGCTTGGATCGGACGGTGTTAGAAGGAGAAACAGTGGATGTGTTTGGTGAAGCACAGAAAATGCGTCAGTTAGTGGAACCAAGTAGAATCACTATTGATCTACGGACAATGGAAACAGCTCCGGCCTTTGTTGAACCTGATCTTTTTCGTATCGTACAAATGTTGCCTGGAGTACAAACTTTGAATGATTTTTCCAGTGCCCTCTATGTTCGCGGTAGCACTCCGGATCAGAACCTTATTTTGCTGGATGGTATCACCATATATAACCCTTATCATTTGGGAGGAATATTTTCCACCTTTAACACAGATGCCATCAAGGAAGCAGACTTCCATGCCGGAGGTTTTCCGGCACGGTACGGCGGTCGCATGGGTGCCATCCTGCATGTAATCAATAGGGAAGGCAATACAGAAGAATTCCAGGGAAACGTCAATATATCCCTTATCTCCAGCAAAGCGTTAATCGAAGGTCCTTTACCCAATTATATGGGCATCAAAGGGTCCTGGATGATTGCCGGAAGACGGACCTATTTTGATCAGATTATCAATGCACTCATGGGTGCAGAAGGAGATAAAAGCGGTTTCAAATTTCCGTATTATTTCTACGACTATCAGATCAAGGTGAATCTGGACCTGAATCCGGACCATCGTCTTACCTACAGTCGTTTTTATGGAGATGATGTACTTTCCATTGAAACAAATGATCGTACAGAAAGTTACGATATCCTTTCCGATTATTATGAAGAAACCGACTATTCTTTTGACATCGAATGGCCTTGGGGCAACCACACCAATAGTCTGACCTGGCGCTGGCTAATCAGTCCTAAACTGGTCGCTCGAACCTACGTTGCGACCAGCTATTACCGTTTTGATTTCGATCTGGATTTTGGCGAAGAAGGTAGTTGGCAGATGGGCTCCGAAAGCGACACGTACAGTGAACAGTTTACTTTTAACTATTTTGATATTATCGATGACAAAACTGTTGAAACCGAATTATCCTGGCATGGGATTGACAATCACCAGTTGATGGGTGGTCTACAGTACAAGCAGGTAGATTTTGATTTAGGTATGGAATTTGAATTTACGAATCTGGATACCTCTTTTTACCTGAACCCCTTACAAATGAAGGATCAAACAGTGGAGCGGTCCGTGTTTTTGCAGGATAAGTGGGATATCACGCCCAGACTTGCCTTGCAGTTAGGCGGCAGACTCATGGATTATTCTCTCCATGATTTGCTCTATTTTGATCCCCGCTTTGGGTTGAAATACCTCCTTAGGCAGGATCTTTCCCTGAAACTTGCAGTGGGACGCTACCACCAGTTCCTGACCATTGCCAATGCAGAAGATGAATCGATGAGGATCGTTGATTTCTGGTTGGGTCTGCCTGCAGATCAACCGGCGACCTACGCGGATCATGCCATTTTGGGGCTGGAGTATCTTTCCAGTGAACATTGGCTTTTCCGTATGGAAACCTACTATAAGCATTTTGAGAATCTGATTACGTTGAAGCAGGGTGAGTTATTCCAGGAAGAAGAGGATGAGCTAAGGTTTACGCCCTTTAATGAATTTTATGATACTCGAGCTAATGCGTATGGTTTAGAACTGTTGTTTAAAAAGACTGCCGGGCGTATCCGCGGCTGGATAGGTTATACCTTTGCTGAGACAAGGAGACATATTGACAAGCATGGATGGTTTCACCCGAAATATGATCGTACCCATACCCTTAACATAGTAGGTGATCTCGCACTGACAAAGACAGTGCATTTTAGTACTTCGATTCAGGCTTCCAGTGGTCAAGCTTTCACTCCACCAATAGGTCGTTATGAGCAATGGGATGCATATCACGATCCGTATATGCCTTCTTGGTACAGCAGTGAAAATTTCCTCGTGGGAAAGAAGAATTCTGAACGAGGACAGGCTTATTTTCGTTGGGATATTGGCCTGAAACAGAATAAAAAGTTTTTTGGTTATGCCTATGAACGCTTCATTCAATTGATCAACGTTACCAATCACATAAATCCATTGACTTACCAATACCGGAACAAGACCAATAGATTGACGGGAGAAACGTTGGGAATGGAGCGTGCTGCTATACCCATGTTTCCTTTCTTTTTAACCTTTGGATATAGAGTAGAGTTCTAATGCGTCTGATCATCGCCGGCTTATTTAGTTTGTTCTTGTTTACTTGTCTATCCTTCCAGCCAGAACTGGAGTGGGAAGATGTTACATCTGATCACGAACCAATCTTAAATGTCATGGCTCTACTTTCGGCTGACTCATTGGTAACTAGTTTTGTCAAAGTGCATCGATCGCTGCAGATGGATGAAGCTGCAGATACCCTGGTGAGGGACACACTTGAAAGTGGTGAAATATGGATTCATTATGCCTCAAGGTTTGTGGTTCGAGACGCAGAGGTGATTGTCAGCGATGGTGAAAATGAATACATTTTTGAATATATTGATTTTGCGGAAGATAATGGTGATACTGTCTTCTCAGAACTGTATCTCTATAATGGAGATGATCTAAACCCACAACCTGGAGAAACATGGGATATATCCATAACAACTCCCGGCGGACTCAGTGTTAACGGTGAAACCACGATTCCTCCAGTCCCCCAACTTTATAAAGAAGAATTGCCTGATACCTTCCATGTGGATCAAACAATGGACATAAGCTGGCAGACCATGGCCGATAACTACCAAATAATCAACGCTGGCAATGTAATGGCCTATTTTTTCGAAGATGATTATTACGAGAACGGTAACACAGATTATGCCTGTGGGCTGTGGCAGGAAGAGATCATCAGTCCCGATGAAGAATCCTGGACCTACCGTCGGGATATCTGTGAGGACTATTTTGATTTGGATTGGGAAGAGGATGTTTTGCTGATCAACCTCATGAGCATGGACAATAATTATTATGATTATTTTATACGCTATGCCGGGGATCCGGAATATTCCAGCCTGTTTTTAGGACAGGGTGGTTCCGGACGCAATTTTGGTATTGAGGACGGTATCGGCGTCTTTGGCGCTATCGGTATAGATCGTCACTATATTCCCATTGCGCCCTAGCTTTCTTACTCTTTAAAGCCGTAGCAGTTAACGTGCAAAATTCAATGCACTCTATGAGGGATTGGTACGTTGATTTCTTTGATCTCCATCCTTACATTGTAATATTCACCATCGGATAGAAATTATGAGAAATAAAATTCTTGGACTGTTTTTTACACTATTTGCTCTATTATTTATTTATT
>Ga0208132_1000806_pt1 | contig 14350 bp, 17 predicted proteins | sample ETNtaG_16_FD_185785 | JGI IMG/M metagenome (GOLD analysis project Ga0208132, IMG submission 185785) | Marine microbial and viral communities from oxygen minimum zone, Eastern Pacific Ocean - ETNP201406SV199 (SPAdes) (version 2) | ecosystem: Environmental > Aquatic > Marine > Oceanic ... | reverse complement strand
TCAGAGCGGATATTTCACTCCCATAGAAGTGTGGCAAATAATTCGAGCCAATATGCTTCATTTTGATATCCATTATGAATATTCTGAAGCTTATAGAGGCGAAATTATGTGATGGCCGTCACATTTGATCGGAGCTAGGCTGGGTATTTTGCGAAAGCAAAAGGGGCAGGATGGGCAGTAGAAAATACCCCCAGGTCGAATTAGTTGCGCCCACGGAGAAATGGCGTGAGAGCTCAGGCTAAGCCAGTGCTGAAGAATTTCAATGTCAACGCGGGAAGTGACGGCGACAGTCGGTGTCAGAGTAACCCGCCGAGCAGCAGCCCTAATTTCGCGGAGTCTCGGAAAAGATTCCGATAGCCCGGAAGATTGCCTTTGGTAAATTCGTTCAAGAGCCCTGTATAGCAGCTTCGGCGCCTGGCATAAATTCGGGAGGCTCGCTTTTCAGCGCTTTTGCCAGGGTGCCGTTGTACCAGACAAATTCATCACCGCAATACAGGCACTCCATGGACATTACGGGCTCACCCAATTCCTCCTCGATTCCGCCATTCCAGCCCGCGAGTTCTCCACACCTGGGGCACGATGTTGAAAATCGAAAGTCCAAATTAGCCCGTTTGGGATTATCTCCCGGGGCCGTATTGCCCCGGCGCTGCAGCGTGACGGAGCCAGGTTCTCCCGGGGATTTTTTTATCCTGACCACTTCCCATTGGACACCCTGCACCTCCACCACACTCCCGATCCCTACGATCACATTTTCCTGTTCCACTGGAGCTAATACGCAAGACATGCCCTGAACCATACTCCCATTAAGCAGCGCATAGCGTCCGATACCCATGCTCGCCATACCTGTGGCAACCTCGTCCAGGGTTCCCATGGTGTTTTCTTCAATGGTTTCGATCATAGGTAATTTCTCATCCTAGTTTGCTGGCGGGTGCATGCATTAGATGACTCTATTTTCCAGCGGCGTCCCGGCCTTGAGGCGGAGTACGTTTTCCGCGGCGGCTGCGATGCTGCGGGTCAGGGTCTCGCGCGTGAGCCAGGCAATATGTGGCACGACGATGACGTTGTCGAGGGCGAGGAGTGGGTTGTCGACGCCAACCGGCTCGGTGACAAAGACATCCAGCCCGGCACCGGCCAGGCGTCGTTCTTTCAGGGCAGCAATCAGCGCCGCTTCATCGACCAGGCTACCGCGGGCCGTATTGATGAGGATCGCACCTGGTTTCATTGCTTTAATCGCATCCGCATTCAACCAATTACGAGTTTCGGGCGTTTCCGGAATGTGCAGCGATACGATGTCGGCAGTTTGCAGTAGTTCCTGTTTCGACACGTTTGGGAAGGGAGCGTCATCTTTGGGACTGCGGCCGGTATAGACAATTTTGGCGCCCAGCGCCTCAAGAATTGGTGCGAGGACTCTCGGAATGGCCCCGAAACCGACAAACCCAATGGTTCGGCCGCTAATCTCGCCGAGTTCGTCTTGCCAGGGCGTGGGCCACCGCCATTCCCCTTTCGCTCGCAACCGATTGTCGAATAGGGTGAGCTTGCGCAGAACTGCGAGCATGAGGCCGAGGGTCATTTCGGCGACTGCACGGCTGTTGGTGCCTGGCATATTGCAAACAGCGATGCCATGTTGTCGGGCGGCGTCGAGATCAATCGTGTTTACACCGACTCCAATTTTTTGGATCAGTCGGAGGTTCGTTGCAGTTTCGATATGAGTAGCAGTGACTGGTTTCAGGACATGCCATAGTACCTCCGCGCTTGGCAGTAACTCGGCAAAATGTACTTGGTCATTTTCGGCGCACACTGCAACGTCCATTCCGTCATTAATCAAAGCCTTTAGACGTTGAGCAAGCCATGGCCCACAATCGTAATGGAAGATGATTTTCATTGGCGGTTCAATAGATACTCTGCAACGGCTAGAAAATGGGCTGGTACCAAAACTGTTTCGCTACACCATAAGTTATTACGCTGCCCGTTCCAAACGTGAGATGCTCAAGCGCAATCGAGTAGTGGATGCAGGGCGAAGTGGATGGGGTAGGTATCGGTTTTGAGCGGCTTACAAGTTGACTGTCGGTGAGCGATCACATCAGGATTCCCTGCACACCTCAACGATGGTCTTGAGGTTGTTGACTGGGGTCTGCAGGGGTACTGCGCATTCGGGGGCGATGATGTCGACCCCGGCATCGATGGCTCGCTGAACTTCTACCCGCACTTCCTCTGGACCCTGTTGCATTAATACCTGTGGGTTGTTGATGTTGCCGGCCAGCCGAATCTTGCCATCTGCGGCCACAACCATTTTTTCCGCTGCATTGGCGGACTCAAAGTGGTACATGTCGAAGCCTGCTTCGCAGAAATACTCGATGCGATCAAGTGATCTGCCGCAGCAATGCAGGATCACGGGTGCAGGAATCTGTGGCACCAGATGCTGATGCCGCCAGAGCAGGAAGTCCCGATACATGGTATTGCGAATTAGGTCACCGGTGGCATGATCGGCCCAGACAATGGCATCAGCTCCAGCTTCTAACTGGGCCTTGGCGAACAGGATCGGCACTTCAGACAGTACATCCAGTGATTTGCGTACCCGGCCCGGGTTGGCAATCGTATCCATCAGAAATTCCTGCACATTGTAAACATGATACGACAGTGTCCATGGGCCCATGACTTTTCCAAGAATCATGACTTTGTCACCGAAATTCGCCTTCAGCAGATGGATCGCGTCGAGCGCACACTTGACATACTTGTCTTCAAAAAAAGAATCAGGATAACCGTCCGGCAATCGGATCTCGGCATCGCCGCCCGCCCACGGGGCATATTGTGGGGTGGGCAGATTACCCGGGTCGCTGAACTCGACAACGCAGCCTAACGCGGTCGCTTCCTGAGCGATACCGAAAATCGGCATCACGCTGTCAAAGCCCATCAGGTCATGGGTACTGGCGGCAAGTTCCGCCATCGGCTCCGGTTCGGTGTTGGCTTCGGGAAAGTGCGAGCCAGCCAGATCCATCAGTTCGAAATTCACCACCGAGGTAATGCTCGCTGCGCAAGGACGGTCCACTGCCTCACCATTGAGCGCCGCTAGGAACCGTTGTTTTGGTGTCATCCACTCAGCGGCCATAGCGGCCCTCCAGATGTGTTCTTTGTTGCCACGGGTGCGCTGCCGGGTCAAGTGCCTGCATTTCGACATGATCCGTAAAGCAGCCTGCGACAACGCAAAAAGGGTATACCGCTGCCGGCGGTAAAGCCATAGAGCAAGGCACGCTCAAGGCGCAATCCTGGAGTGAGCGGCCGAGCAGCAGGCGCGCCAGGGTTGTCGCGGGCCATTGCGTCCCGTAAAGGTAGCGCTTATCCTTCCTGATATCAAAATTACTTTGAAGGAGGCGTAGCAATGGCAGATTCATCGCCGACGATACTGATCGTTCACCTTGATATCGTGGAAACCCGCCTGGTCGAATTTCTGCAGATAATACAGGCTCATGGCGAGAACAGCCTGCAGGTAGAGCCTGGGTGCCTCCGGTTCGAGGTGCTGGTTCCACAAGAACCACAAGCACATGTGATTTTGATTGAAGCCTATGTCGATGACGCAGCGCTTGAGACACACTGGAATTCTGAGCACATGGCCGAGTACCGCAATCGTATCGATGGAATGATTGTTAAGCGCACATTGTATCGTTGTAGTGGCAAACATTCCTAAGCTTAGAGGGCGTCAACTGTAGGTCACGACACCTGCCCAGGGCCGAGCTCCCTGCGCTATTACTCGGCTCCCGGGTTTGGCTGCAGGGTAACGCGAAGATCTCGACCCAACTGCTGCACATCGCTGATCTCGAAGCAGATGCGATTGCTGAGGCTGCCGATTCCCCGTAACACGAACATGCCTCGGCCGCCCGAGCCCAGAAGGTCCGGCGCGAGGTAGACTACCAGTTCATCGATTAACCCGGCCGAGACAAATGCCCCAGCAACACCTGCGCCCGCTTCCAGCAGTACTTCGTTGCAACAGCGCTGCCCGAGATGGTCCATTAGTGCTGCGAGGTCAACCCGGTTATCGCTTCCAACCAGTGAAATCAATTCCGTTCGTGCGTCGAAGCCGTAACCATCGTCATCTTTTTGGCTGGCAGTGACCACCAGCACGGAGCCTTCGACGCTAAATAACGCTGCATTGGGGTTGAGCTGGGCTTTACCGTCAATCACTACCCGCAGCGGCTGCACCACCGCCTCCGCCAGTCGCGCATTAAGCCTGGGGTTGTCGGCGGTAACGGTCCCGATTCCGGTTATCACTGCACAGCTGGCTGCCCGCAGCCGGTGTACGTCTGCACGCGCTTCCGCGCAGGTGATCCATTGGCTGCTGCCGTCGCTGGCCGCCGTGCGCCCATCCATCGATGCAGCAAGTTTTACCCGCAGCCGCGGTGTGCCGTGTGCCATGCGCTTGACGAATCCGGCATTGAGCTTGGCCGCAGTCTCAGCGCCTACCCCGACAGTCACGTCGATGCCGGCGTCACGCAGGCGTGCCAGGCCGGTGCCCGCGACCTTCGGGTTGGGGTCTTCCATGGCTGCGATCACGCGCCCGATCCCGGCATTTATCAATGCCTCTGCGCACGGCCCGGTTCGACCGGTATGACTGCACGGTTCCAGCGTGACGAAGGCTTCGGCACCGCGGGCCGCGTCACCGGCAGCCTCGAGGGCGTTGATCTCGGCGTGGGCAGCGCCGGCACGCTCGTGCCACCCCTCAGCGATGATCTCCTGGTCGCGTACGATCACGCAGCCGACCATCGGGTTGGGCTTGGTCGTAAACTGGCCCCTGCGGGCGAGTTCCAGTGCCCGCGCCATGAAGGCCCGGTCCCGGGCGGGGTGGTCCGTTTGCTGAGGCATTCGAAAAATTCGCTAGCGGATATAGGTTCAGTGCCCCGGACCGCCCAGGGCTTAAGCCGCGCAGTTGCCGGCAGAGGCTGATCCGTCTAAGTAAGCATAACCCAGACGTTCTGCCAGCAGCCACTCGGCCAGCGCCCCTATCCAGCACATACGGGTACAATCTGCGGGAATACCTGACCGGTAAATGCGATTCAGCCTGTCTCTTTTATCTTGTCACCCCACTTGCCTGAACAATCTGCCAGACGTTTTGTGTCAACAACAGCCTGTATAAGCGCTCCATGATTCCCGTTATCCTTGCGGGCGGTTCGGGTACCCGGTTGTGGCCACTATCGCGGGCACTGCATCCTAAACAACTCCTCGCCCTCCACAGCACCGCTACCCTGATCCAGGAAACAGTGTTGCGGCTGCGTGATGCCGGTGCCACCCATGCACCGATCATAGTGTGCAACGAAGAGCACCGGTTTATGGTGGCAGGACAGTTGGAGGAGATCGGTATGCCACCTCAGGCCATCATTCTCGAGCCGATGGCACGGGGCACGGCCGCGGCTATCGCTGCCGCCGCTTTAGATGTTAAGGCGCGCCACGGGGACGAAATAATTGCGGTGTTCCCGGCTGATCACGTTATTGAAAACACCTCTGCGTTTGGCCAGGCCTTGGCCAAGGCAATAGCACTGGCCGAACAGGGCCGGTTAGTGGCTTTTGGCATCACGCCCCAATCGGCCCATCCAGGCTATGGCTATATTCGACTAGACGACTCCCTTGATGAGGGAGTAGGTGAGATTGCTGAGTTTGTAGAAAAGCCTGATGCCGCTACTGCCGAGGCTTACCTTAAAGATGGCGGGTATTTCTGGAATGGCGGCATGTTCGTTTTTCGGGCATCTACTCTGCTGGCTGAACTGGGCAAGCACTCACGGGGCCTGCTCGGTGCCTGTACCCAGGCGTACCAAGCGGCGAGCTTAGACTTGAACTTTGTGCGTCTCGATGAAAAGCGCTTTGCAGAATCGCCCAGCAACTCAATCGACTACGCTCTCATGGAAAAGGTCAGCGGGGCAATGATGGTCGCACTCGATGCCGGTTGGAACGACATCGGTTCCTGGAGTTCGCTGTGGGAGATTGGCGACAAGGATGACGCCAACAACGTCGTATCTGGTGATGTGATTATGGAAGATACTCGTAACACTCTGATCCTGTCTGAGCATGAACTGGTTGCGACGGTTGGTATAGACAACCTGGTTGTCATCGATACGCCGGATGCGCTGTTGGTGGCGCACCAGGATCGGGTTGATGCCGTCAAGCAGTTGGTCGACCAGCTCAAGGCTTCAGGTCGCTACCAGTCACAACATCACCGTAAGGTATACCGGCCGTGGGGTAGTTTCGATTCTATTGATCGTGGCGAGCGCTTTCAGGTCAAACGTATCACCGTGGACCCAGGTAAGAAACTCTCGCTACAAAAGCATCAACACCGTGCCGAGCACTGGGTCGTCGTGTGCGGCAGTGCCCGGGTTACAGTGGGTGAGGAAAGTTTCACGCTGGCCGAGAATGAATCAACCTATATTCCGATTGGTGTTGTGCACCGATTGGAGAACCCAACCGATGAGCCGCTCGAGATTATCGAAGTGCAGTCAGGCAGTTACCTCGGCGAGGACGATATCGTGCGCCTGGAGGATGACTTCAATCGCCCGCAAGAAGACTGAGCGGGCGAGCGCGCCCAGGTCGAATCAGCCTCGGCTGGCAGAAGGTCGGAGTGAGGAAAGAGGGCGTGGTCAAGTTCCCGCCCCCGTGTGGGTCTCGTAGCCCGGCTGGTAGTCGATGACAATCTCGGCGGAGGCTGCCTGGGTCTCGGCCAGGTTTGTGCCCGGTGGTAGTTCCAGAGTGTCGAAGCCGCAGCGGGCCAGGAAGTCGAGTTCGTCCCGGCGGATGTCGCCGAAAGCACGCAACTCGCCGGTGTAACCCCAGCGCTGCCGTAGTAGGCGCGCCTGACTGCAGCCGCGGCCGTCGGCAAAGGTCGGAAACTCGATCAGGATCATGGCAAAGTGCTTCAGTTCCCGGCCCACGACTCGCAGCGCGTCGGTCGGTGAAAGGCGCAGCGCCAGGGACTTTTTCGAAGACAAAAGTAGGTCGGAATTTTCGAGCCACTCGCCGAGGGAGACGACCCGGTAGTGGTTCAGGTCGGTGGCGGCCTGGTTGCCTTCAAACTGCCACCACCCGTTTGCCGTTTTGCGTAGGATGGCCATAGATTCTTTCCTTGAACTGGTAGTTGCCCGGCCGGGGCACTGTCACCCGACCTTTATTTTTTAATGTTGTTGTTGGGCAAACAGTCCGGTTTACCGCGCAGGTGACGATCATCCAACGCTTGGGCTGATTCCCCCGAAGGCTCTACGAAATAGCGCTCGGTGGCTGGCAGTAGACGGTGGCCGGGTGACGCTCCGGCACAACGGCCGTAGCCGGCAACGGCCGGCGACGGCCTTGCCAGCGATTGCCAGAGCGGGGTTTGTGGGTGGGGGTGGATCACGGTTTGCATTTAGGGCCAGGGGTCGATAGAGCCCGGACGGTACCGGGCGGATCTCGGTTAATCAAGAGCTATTTAGAAAAAAATACTAAATATCTAAAAAAACAAGCTAAGATAAAGAAAAATAACCCTATCAATTAAAAATATTAGGAAAAAAATTTATGGACAGTACGGATCGCAAAATCCTGGAGTTGCTGCAGGAGGACGCCAGTCGCTCGATAGAGCAGATTGCCCGGGCAGTTAATCTTTCCTCCACCCCCTGCTGGAAGCGTATTCGGCGTCTCGAAAGTGATGGGGTGATCCACAAACGGGTGGTATTGCTTGACCCTGATAAAGTCGGGGCCGGCATGGTGGTATTCGTCGAGATTCGCACCAACGATCATAGTGCCGAGTGGCTGAGCCGGTTCAAGACGGCGGTCGAGAACATGCCCGAGGTGCTGGATTTTTACCGCATGGCGGGTGATATCGACTACCTGCTGCGGGTAGTGGTTCCGACCATGGATGCGTTCAACGAATTCTATAAGCGTTTAATCGGCCGCATTCCTTTTTCCAACGTCACTTCGAGCTTTGCAATGGAGAGAATCAAGTACACCACGGCGTTGCCGATCTCCGCTAATTGACCTCCCATCATCTGGATTCGGGTAGTGTATCGGCATCGATATTTTTTTAGTTACCTATTCGGCTTAATTTTATGAGCATCCGATTATTATGAGCACCCGTCACCCATGAAAATTTATCTTGTTCAACATGGCGTCAGCAGCCCGGAAGATGAAAATCCACAAAATGGTCTGACCAGCCAGGCAGTGGTTGATGTTGAAAAAATGGCGAGATTTATTGCGCAAATGGATCAACAATATGAAGCTATTTTTCATAGCGATAAAAAAAGAGCCCGGCAAACGGCCCAGATATTGGGCAAGCACCTGAAACATGCGCTGGGTGTTCACGAAACGGATTGTTTAGGGCCGATGGACGAGATAGATGTCTGGCTAAATAGGATATTATGCTCGGATGGAGACCCGGTACTCGTCGGACACTTGCCTTTTCTAGACAAATTGGCCTCCAAGCTTGTGGCTACGGATGAAAATATGCAGATTGTATCTTTTCAAAATGGTGGCATGGTCTGTCTTGAAGATAACAACGACAATAAAAACTTCTCGGTTAAATGGGCAATTACCCCCGATATGATTACTTAGGAAATCAATCTAATGTTTAAATTATTTAAATTTAAAAATCTGGATGAGCCTTCACAAACCAGGCGCTGGTTTTTTAAAGGCGTTGCGACGGCCGGTGTCGCTGTCGCTTCAATCGCTGGTCTTGGCGCGGCTATTCGTGGCCGTAAAACCGATGTGGATTACCAGGCTGCTTACGACAGGGATGTCGTACCAGGCGATAAGATTTTGCAGCAAAATGGTTTTGAGGAAATAGACCAGCAGGAAAAGGATGAAATGGTGCAAATGCTTATCGATGATTATGAAAACAAAAAAACCGGGATATCTTAATTGCCATGCAAACAGAAAATTTTTCAGGCGCTGTCCCTGGCTCAACCTAGCGGTAGTACCGGCACCGTGAGAGTATTTAATTTTCGTGTAAAGCTCTCGGTAATAATCTAATTTTTTGGAACAAAATATTGTGAAGATCAAAAAAACAGAGCAAAAAGTTACCAGAAGAGACTTTCTGCGTGGCTCGTCGTCACTGGGCGTTGCATCCATTGCCGCGACGGCAGGGCTCATGGCAAATACCGACGATGCCCATGCAAAGGCGACATGGGCAGAATGGTTCCAGGGTAATTATCGGTTAATGACCGATGAGGAAAAGAAAGAAGCTGCACAAAGACTGGAAAATCGGTATAGCGAAGAATTTGGTAAGCAAGTCACGGTAGATACGACAGAAGCAACTGATGGTGTGCTTTTTGGATATGCATTAAATATTCAAAAATGTATCGGTTGTCGCCGCTGTGTCAAAGCCTGTGTTCGGGAAAATAATCAATCGCGACATAATTCCGAAATCGAATGGATTCGGGTTATTCGTATGGAAAAAGGTAGCTTTGATGCCGGCAAAATGGACCAGGGGTACCCCGAGGATTACGGTGTACAGGTTGGTGGCAACTCGTATCGCCCCGTCGGCGTTGTACTTGAGGGTCAGCATTATTATGAACCCGATAAGGTGCCTGAAAAGGATGCCTTTTATTTCCCGATTCAATGCATGCAGTGTGAAAAACCGCCTTGTGTAAAAGTTTGTCCGGTCAGAACAACCTATCGCGAGCCGGATGGTATCGTGGTCATTGATTACAACTGGTGTATCGGTTGCAGGATGTGTATCGGCGCTTGTCCTTACTGGGCAAGACGCTTTAACTGGGGAGAACCCAATCTTCCGAAGGAGGAAATGAATCCCGATACACATTATCTTGGTAACAGACCGCGTATGAAAGGCGTTGTTGAAAAATGTACCTTCTGTATTCAGCGCACCAGAAAGGGGCGCTATACCGCCTGTATCGAGGTTTGCCCGGTCGGTGCCAGAAAATTTGGCAACTTGCTTGATCCTGAAAGTGAAGTCAGAAAAGTACTAGATAGAAAGCGGGTATTTAGACTGAAAGCGGAGCTGAATACTTATCCCAAGTTTTTCTATTTTGTCGATTAAACCGGATATATCACATGAAATCATTTGCTTATTTACTCACTGACGTAATCAAGTATGGCTTTAAGGGTGATATCAAATACAAGGCATGGCTCGGTTTTCTCGGCATTTTTCTGATTTTTTGGGTCTATGGAAACTATCAACAATTATCCCAGGGAATGATTGTTACCGGGTTGACCGACCAGGTCAGCTGGGGTTTATATCTGGCCAACTTTATTTTTCTGGTGGGGTTTGCCGCGGCGGCGGTAACGGTGGTGTTTCCAGCCTATGTCTATAAACACGAAGCCATGCATAAAGTGGCCGTGCTGGGCGAGATGATGGCCATAGCTGCGGTAATAATGTGCATGCTATTTGTTTTGAACCACATGGGACGGGTTGACCGTTTATGGCATATGATTCCCTATATTGGGATCTATAACTGGCCTCACTCGATGTTGACCTGGGACGTCCTGGTATTAGTGGGCTATCTCTTATTAAATGCTATTTGCGGGTTCTATTATCTGCACCAGAAATACACCGGTAAGCCGATTAATAAATCATGGTATATCCCGCTGGTATTTCTTGCCATTGTCTGGGCATTCAGTATCCACACGGTAACGGCTTTCCTGATTAATACCATGCCGGCAAGGCCGATGTGGTTTCACGGCATGATGCCGATTAAATTCATTTCCACGGCATTTGCCGCCGGTCCCTGCGTTATCATCATCGTGTTTATGTTAATTCGTAAACACATGAAATTTGAAATTGAAGATTCGGCCCTCAACCTGCTGTCACTGACTATTACCGTTTGCCTGGGAATCGCGTTATTTTTAACCATGTCGGAAATGGTAACCGAGTTTTATCATCCGACCGAACATACATTCGGCTTGCGTTACCTGGTATTTGGGTATCAGGGACTTGGCAAGCTGGTGCTGTTTTTTTGGATATCCATCACGATATTAGTGGTCTGCTTTGGAATGTTATTGTCGCCTACCATCAGGCATGACATGAATAAACTGCCCTATATATGTGCCGCTGTATTTATAGGCATATGGCTGGAGAAAGGGATGGGGCTTTTGCTTCCCGGATTCTCGCCATCACCCATTGGTGAAATGACAGAGTATTATCCAAGCTTTATCGAAATTGCCAATTCGCTGGGCAACTGGGCACTGGGTTTTATTATTCTCAGCGTGCTGGTCAAAGGAGCGGTCGGAGTTCTCGTCGGCGATATCAATTATGAAAAACACCAGGCCGGACAAAGGGGCTGATATGAAACATAGATTGCCAAAGTCTATTTTGACCGCCGTTTACCTTTGTCTATGGGCGAGCACCGGTTATGCGGGCAACGAAGACGAAACAGTTTGTTTCGAAAGTCGCAAAGGTAGCTCTGAAGTGATCCAGCGCGAGATTCGTCCGGGTTGGCCAAATGTCAAATGCTCGCCAAGAACGGCCGGTGTGTTGTGGTGGGGTGATCCTTTTGACGGCACCATCCCCATGGGCGATATGCCAATAGAAGCTGAATACTCACATGCTGAAGCCGTGGTCAAACCACGGGAGAAACAAATTGACAAGAACAAGCTTTTAACAATTTGTACTACGGCATGTCACGATGGTAAATACGTCCCCGTGCCGACAAGCCAGCAAGCTCGTCCCCTGAAGATGCATCAGGACATAGTGCCTGATTCCATGGACTTGCAGCATGGCCGTGGCGCAATCTGGTGTTTGAATTGCCACAGTGCTGAAAAGCGTGACAAGCTCATCGATCACTTCGGGAATGAAATCAGCTTTAATCAACCGCAAATACTTTGCGGTAAATGTCATGGCCAGGTTTATCGAGACTGGCGTGAAGGCATACACGGCAAAAGAATCGGTATGTGGGAGACCGGCGCCAAAAAGAGATGGTGGACTTGTACCGAGTGCCACAATCCACATGATGTTCAGCAGGGAACCCGGAATTCGGGCTTCGCACAGTTACGACCGGAAGCAGCCCCGGCCGTGCCCAAAGGCATGAAAAATATGGATCACGAAAAGCATGTCGAGCATGGTGATCCAGCCTGGTGGAGGGGCGTGCTGAAGGCATTATTTGGCGGCGATGAACACGGTACTGCCGGCCATTAGATAAATAACAAGTTACACATTGATGGAAGAGCCGGCAACGCAACAAGAACTGCGTGAATCAATGAATCTGCACCTGCGCCAGAAGGCGCAGGAAATCATCGACAAATATGGAAGCGCCATCACGCTTGCAGTGCTGCAAGATATTCTGCAAGATCGAAAATTCGTGCGCTACCCGGTCAATATTATTTATGATTCAACTCGAATCGAGGCCGGTTTATTCATTAAAACCGAGGTGACGGTATCTGACCAGGGTGATCAGGCCGATGAAGATAGTGAATATGTTAAACCGATTGAACGTAGCTACGATTTCATAGTGCACGAATATTTTGAAGGGCAGCCGGATAAACTATTACCTCTCATTCTGTATCATTTGCCGACCGTCAATTATGGTGATATTGCGACTTATGAAGATGCAGAGGTATTTGCTTCGGCCCTGATGCAAATGGAACAGGATGATTATTACCAGTTGGTATGTGATTTAGCCGATGCTATTCCAAACTAGAGAGGTTCTTCCAACTCGTAGTCGTCCAGACCAATCATATTTCTGATATCGGTCCTTAGCCGTACATCGATACCTATTCCACGCCAGCCCGGATCTTCAGGGTGTTTGGCAGCCATGGCAACGGGTTGTTGCCGAGCATTGCGGATGACGACACAAGCCGTGGCTGAATCCTGCGTTTGAATTTGCTGAATAATCTCTCTTCCGTAATAGTCCTGATAATCGAAGTCGTCTTTATCGTCCTTGTCCCAGTTTTCACTTTGCTCATCGTCCAGGGTAACCACCGTCATGGTTAACCCCTCCATTTCCCTCATGAAATCGATTAAATCATCGAGCGTTTCCTGCCTGCTGTCACTTTCCTGTGTTTCGTCGGTAAACCTTAATTTGTATTCAGCCATTACCGGTATTACTGGCTTTGTTTGGATAGCCAGCCTGCAATTGTCGCCATTTCGCTATCAGAGACATTGCCCATGACATTCTTCATCGCCAGGCTGTGGCTGTTATTTCTGGCGCCAGTCTTGATATCTTTCATTTGAGCCAGTAAATACATTTCGGATTGGCCTCCAATTCTAGGGTAGGCATTCATTACCGGCTTGTCTCCATTGGCGCCGTGACATGCAATGCAATTCTTTTCAACATACAAGTCAGCGCCGCCTGCAAGTACCGGGCCGCTGACGCTTGAGGCTATTAATGCAGCTAATGCAATTTTGATCGCTATGCTCATTAGTCGGCTCCGGTGTTTGCCGATAGGTACTCGGCTAGTTTTTGAATATCCTCTTCGGTCAAGGCAGCAACCATTCCCACCATTAATGCCGCTAAACCATTGCTACGTTTATTGTTTTTATAATCAGTCAACTGATTAACGGTGTATTCCTTATTTTGCATTCCAATTTTTGGATAATTGGGGGCCACAGGCGCATTACCTCCCGCACCATGGCATCCAATGCAACCACGCGATGCATAGAGTGCGGCGCCATCATCAGAAAACGCGGGTAAGCTAACGCTCAGGCAAGCGGCAAAACAAGTTGCCATTACAATATTTCTCATAGATTTACCATGTTGATCTTTTGCAATAAATTCAATCATACAAGTTTAATAGGCATCGTCACCAGCCCGTGTTTCCCGCCATCGTTGTTTGCGAGGGCGTTGAGATGCCATTGCGGCGGGGCATACGGAGCACTGCCATTTGTTATTTGCAGGAACCTGGTCAGACCAGGCGAGGGCCCATTTATGTACTAGGCGCTTTTCCGGCATTTGAAATTATCGAAAATTGTTATGGCAAGCTGCTGGCCCATGGATGGGCGCAGTTAGAATATTGCCGAGCCTGCATCGGGCTTAAATCAGGAGTTATTATGAACGAAACTAATCCACAGGCGTTATTTGAAAAGTATGCTGCCAAGGGGCATCACCTGTTTAAAGATTTTTCCTTGTCCGAATCGCAAGAAATGGCGTCTCAATTCACCAATTCTTGGAATACCATCATGACGCGTGCGATGGACAGCCCGGAAGAATGGACTAAGGCCATAACTGGGTTTTACCAGGATCAGTTTAGGCTGTGGGTCAATATGTTTAACCCTTCCGCCGAGGGCGTGGATCATCCAGTGCCGGGTGGCAAACGCTTCGATGCCCCCGAATGGGACGAAAGCCCGCTCCACAATTACCTCAAACAATCCTATTTGCTGACTTCACGATGTTTGACGGGGATGATTTCAGATTCCACGCTGGATGATACAACCAAGAGCAAGTGTGACTTTTAC
>Ga0208132_1000802_pt1 | contig 14416 bp, 17 predicted proteins | sample ETNtaG_16_FD_185785 | JGI IMG/M metagenome (GOLD analysis project Ga0208132, IMG submission 185785) | Marine microbial and viral communities from oxygen minimum zone, Eastern Pacific Ocean - ETNP201406SV199 (SPAdes) (version 2) | ecosystem: Environmental > Aquatic > Marine > Oceanic ... | reverse complement strand
ACGGCTATGTCCGCCCAGTTCGCTCCGTGGAATGATACGCTTGATGATTTGGTAATTTGAGTTATTTGGTTATTTGTTTTATTTGATTATTTCTTCACACCTTACTTACCCCCACCCCAAACCACATCTCACCAGTAATGTCCCTGTGTATCCTGATGTTTGAATTTCCATAAGCAATAACCCCATCAGGCCACTCTAATCAATAGGGCTTAATGGGGTTATTATCTAATTTATAACAAAACTGCTTGCGAATGATAACTCTCTAATCTATCAATACAACAACCTTACTACTGGAAAAAATACCAGTATTCAAGATCTTCTTTCTCACCTTTTTTGCATTTCCATTACTTATTGTTATGTCAACACCGCTTGGCCCGGTAGTACCCTTTGCCTTGATTCTCAATGGATTTTCACCGATACGATCTTCATTTATGTCACCAAGATTCTTTACACTGAGTCGGTATATAGGATGGATTGGCCCGCAGACCTTAACTCCATCTTTATCATTAAAGATATTAACAAATATGGCTGGTTCTAAACTAAGGCCTCTGGCATCTATAACCAGACCGGTGTATTCAGAGCTTTCAAGAAAATCAGGAACAGGAATATTTTTCTCCTTTACAATTACTGATACGAAATTCCCTACAGGCGCCTGCATAATTACCACATAATTTCCATTTTCCTGCTTTTCTTCTTTTATCTCAGCATTAGTAACCACACCGCTGACCTCTTGTTTTACAACATCGCTTACTTCCATAAGATCGGATACAACTGTTTTGGCATCAACGCGTACACCCTTTATTATTTCAAGTAATCTCCTGTTAGCGTCAACTATTGCACCTCTTCTTGCCAGTGGTTCATTCTTGGTTATTGGTACAATACCTATTGCCGTAATATATTCTGTTCCCCAGTTGATGGTACCCTTTTCTCCTCCACCAAGATCAACGCTGATCTTACCACTGGAAACCTTTTCACCCGCCCTAAGCACGCCTTGAGTGGCAAGCACTATTCCTGCAAGTAACATACTCACCACTAAAAACCTGATATTGCCTAAATTCATGACACAACTCCTTTCTCCTTTTTTCAGGGGAAAATAAAAGACAAATTATTCAGTTATCTCCCTTTTGGGAGAAATCTAGCATGGGTTCGATTAGTATTTCTATAATGTATGGTAGCTTTTAAGCCGTATTCTTAACATCAAAAGGAGAATTATCAAGATAAAAATTATAATAGTAACTTGTTCATCCTGCGAGGCTTAGCTTAGTCAAAAATTACCTGACTGAACTTACAACTTGTTTTTTGTCTTTACCCTTGATCGAATCAGGGACAAATTTATCAAGATATTTCATTATGATAGATTGTTCAGGATTAATACGGGAGCCAATATCATATTTTGATAGTATGAACGGCGTCATTCCAATGATAATCACTCCCAGTAGGATTCCAAACACAAGACCCCTTAGCCTGTTTAACCATCCTGAAAATCCCAAGATGCCAAAGACAAAAACAATGCCTACGGCAGCAATATCTATCCAATACATAATAATATCCTCCGATTTAAATTAAACATAAAATGTTTTAATACTTCATTCGTAATGTCCTGGAATCCATATTTTTTCTTCATAATCCTGCCAGTATCCTGAAGGTACATTTCTATCTTCATAATGCCCCGCAATCCTTCGATCTCCTTCGATACGTTCTTCAGTCCAGACTCTCTCTTTCCTGGATGTATCAACCCATTTCCTCTTCTTTACATACTCATAATGGCCTTCAATTTTGTTTTGTCCCCGACCGGAATTGGATTGTCTTTCAAGTTCGAGTTGTCTTTCCAGTGCCGCTTTTTCAGCCGCTTCTCTTTTTTTGTCCATATGGTCTCCGAGTAACGCTCCACCAACGGCACCGGTACCAGCGCCAATTGTCGCACCCATACCGGGATTGCCGGCCAATGCACCGATACCGGCTCCAAGGGCAGCCCCTATTCCGGTGCCGGCAGCAGTTCCCTTTTGTGTTGTCGTCATGCAGCCGGTTGTAAATATTGAAATTGCTGCAACGCACATAACAGCTAAAATTATCCTTTTACTCATTTGTTTTCCTCCTACTAAGTGTTTGATTAATTTCTGCAACGGGAAGCAGTTACACATATCTCACTTGCTGAGCAACAGGCCCTCATCTCCTTCTTACTGGAGCAGCAGCAAAGTACATTGCGATAAAGAAAATTACTAAGGCAAAATCCATTTTGATTTCTCCTGTTTATTCAGGTATTTATTCCTTCCTGCTTAAAAGCGTGATGGAGCAGATATAATTCACGCATTATCTGTAACAAATAATACGTTCTTAACCTCTTCCATCAATGCTTTAAATGTTTCGACATCTTCTTGAAGCATTTTTAAATGAATTAACGGATCATCTTCATTATTATTAGTTGTATCCATGTCCTCTAGTATCTTCACATCTGTGCCGATTCTTTTAATAGTACCTGGGCGCTCATTCGCCATATTTACTTTACCAACTGTGTAATAACCAAGACCAAAAGAAATACAGGATACAACCGCTATAATAATAATGCTTTTTATGTTTACGTTTTTTAATATTGTATTCATCATGACTTTCCCCTGAATACCTTTAAAATTTACTAAGCTCTATGTTATTAATCACTATTAGGGGTGTATTTGGTGCAATGTTTATAATAAAATTTCTTTTAATTCCTGATCCTCTACATTGAGGTATTGGCCATTCTTAAGGTATACACCGTCAACCAAAAGCAACCAGTAACCTTGCGGCGTCCTGGCTATACTGGCCTCTGTGTGGCGTACGTCAGTAATTGGTCTGGATATGTTCTTGGCCGCAAGCATTTCTTTCCAGTGGAAGTATCCGGCAGAATTACCCAATGCAATAGATATATTTAAGCCATTTGCATTAATTCCCTGTCTTGCCAGTTCTGATTTAACCCAATTAAGAAGTCCCTTCTCAGGTTCGATTGTTCGATTCGAATTATTGGTATAAAAATCCTGTAACTTATCTTTAGTGTTAAGTTTCTCAAATTTAAATTCCGGTGCTTTACAGACAAGGAGATAATCAGGATTACGCGAAGGATACGCTACTATCTTAAAGCCGAAAAACGAGATAATTTCACTCATGGTTTGTTCCGTTACATCTTCAGGAAAATTCACACGCATTTCTGTAACGATTGTACCCTCCAGTGGAAGAGAGTTTTTATAATTTTTATATTCATCCGGGGTCATTAACTTCTTTTCCTTTTTATTAAGATCAGGAATCTTTACTATTTCTTTTGTCTTTACATATTTATCTTCATCAGGTTTTTTATCCTGATTATTTTTTACACTTTTTTTGTTATCTTCGGTTACTTTAACAGGCCTATACAGGCGATTCTGGCGATTATTCAATGCTTCATTATTATTCTTCTCAACTAAATCCGGAAGAATGCAGCCCGGGAGTAGTGAAAACCCTTTTTCCGGTTTACCACTATTTGCAGGTTTTGGTCCTGAATCTTTATGTGGCAGGAATAGAAATACCAGGATTGCTATGTTGCATATCATGGATATAATAAAGTATTTAACGAGCCGATTCATTTTCTCTTCTCCTTTTTTTATGTCTAATTAGGTTGTTTCTCTTTCCTAAACTGTGATGGCTGTCTGTATCTATCCTTTGCCTGCAGAATCTGCCTTGAAATATACCTTCTGCAAATCTGCCTCACGCACTGTCTGTAGTATATGCAGGGCATCACCCAGAAGTGCATCTGTGTCACCGTTTATTATTACGGTAACATTGTCTCCAGACCTTTTTTTATCTGCCAGCTTTTTAGAGAGTTCTGTCTTAGAGGAAACTGGCTCTTTATTGAAAAAAAGCTTGCCATCTTTTGTAATCGTAATCGTTACAAAATCTTTTGGCTCAGCTTTTTGTGTTATTCGTAATTCAGGATTTTTCACATCAACCGTTTCAAGAAAAACCATCCTTGTCATACCTATGATACAGAAGATCACAATAATAAATATCATGTCTAACAATGCGAGCATGTTGAATTCTGGTACAACCGTATGTTTTCTTGATACCTTCATTTTGATTCCTTAGTTTACCCGGTATTAACCCTGGCTTTTAATGATTAACTAACTCTACTAATTTAAATTCATTCAGCTTGGACTCGATCTTTGATATTGCTCTGTCTGCTATACCACCAAAGAGATGGCTTGCCGCCAGGTTTACTACTGCAACGGCCAGACCCAGAAAGGTTGTAGTCATCGCTTCAGAGATACCAATGGCTATTGCCGACATGTCAACAGTCTGACCCATTGTTCCAAATGCCTTGGTAAGACCCGTAATAGTACCCAGCAGGCCCAGCGCAGGCGCAATAACCGCACAAGCATTTAGGATACGCAGGAAACTGTGTGATCTGCCAAACTCCTTATCCAGAGCTATTGACATTACGTTGTCCATATCTTTTGCTGGTGGTATGTCAGGGAGCAAATATTTAAAAACCCTGACGAAGATGTCTCTTGATTTGTTAGCCAGTTTGCATGCCTCACCAAATTTTCCCTCTTTTACAAACTTCATAATCCTGGCCTCGCGAATTGGATTTCTCCTGACCCACAGGAAGAACCAGAACGCAGTTCTTTCAATAATTACGCCTATTGATAAAACCCATAGGAAGACAAGGCATGCGCCTATCGGGCCGCTATTTGCCAGGATTTTGTCTAAAATTCCCATAATAAAACTCCCGTTGTATTAAATTGAAATTATAGATGATTAAGTCAAACATTCTAATTGTGAAGTGTGAAACTCCCGTCCGGGTATATCATGGTTAAAATGGTCTATTACCTGTTCTTCCGGGAATAGATCTCTTTGATATGCCACTTTCCGATTCACCATAAACCAGAGAACAACGATAGCATTTGTGACATGTAAAGTCGCATAATCCCACCGTCTTGCCGGCGATGTATTTGTGTAATGCATTTATCTTCTCAATAGATATATCGTTATTAATATTCACAAGTTTCACTTCAGCTCTACTGCCATCTTCTGTGCCTTCTCCATTGCGATTGACTGTATTGTGGGGTTGGTTATTTGACATTCGTTGTACGTAATTCAACTGTCTGACAATATCAACGTTTGGCCTTTCAACCATGTATTCATTATTTACCGAAGCTCCTGACATCGTCCATGCTAAGTACATGAGTAATATAACCATTATTAACGTTCTCCTTTATAAACACTAGACAGGATAACAGGATAAAACTAGATAAGAGAAACTCCGAAGATCCTGCCCAGTGATTCGTTCTGCCAAAAATCCTTGTTCAAAGCTTCGTTCAAGTGTTGAGATTCTTTACCAAAGAAATACCAGGACTTTACAGCTAATTGCCTATTTTGACTTTTCCCCGTAAAGCAGGTTACATGCATAACAATTACTTCTTCCGCATGAGAATTCACAAACACCAAGGGTATTGTGTTGTACCTCACCCAATAGAGCCCTGGTCTCTTTGTAAGTAACTTGTTTGACTACATCCTTCAGGTTATTCTTTGCCCGTAATGCCTTTTTTGCCTTCTTATCGTCCACGTTGTCCTCTTTGGCCGTTTGGACGAACGGATTAGAAATGCTGGATACAGTCTCCTCTGTTTCCAGTTCCAGTTGCAATTTGGCAATACGTGTTCGCGCCGTCACAAGATCACCTTTGAGAAATGACAACCTGTTCTCTATCTCTTTCTGTTTTTTATTGAAGGCGTCTTCAAAGGAAATCCATGTGTTCTCTGCAATGTTATCTTCCGTTGATTCAAGCATGTGATCAAACTGCCGGTATTCCTTCTTTACAATCTTTGGAAGCGACTCGAACTGTTTTTCCAGCTTATCAATCTCGGCTGCGATATCTTTTTCTCTTTTCTTATTGTAAGCAAGTTGTTTCTTTAAGATGTATATTTCATCGTCATTGGACATTACCTTCTTATAATTCTCTACAACATTGTTCACGTCCACCTTTGTGTTGTTTCCCTGTTTTACTTCAACAACTTCCTTATCATGGTTTTCACTGACAACCTCAAAGGCGTACTCTCCATACGCAGTGAGACATGAAAACATGTAAATCAGTGCTACTAACATAGTCTTTTTCATAATATAACCCCTTTCTAACAGTCAATTGATAAGTAAATTTAAGTTAACACAGCAAATAGTACTCAGTAATACTTTTCAGCCTGGTTCTTAATCCAGTCCTCCAGATTATCGTTATAGTGTACTTCAACTATCTCAATAGAGTTTCCATCAAGAGAATCAGATGAGAACTTGGTTAATTCATCAGTCACCTTATCCATGATTTCTGAAAAGCTGTCTACTATAGTCCACACTTCCTGGATCTCCGCATACCATTCCGTAGGCGTTGTATCTCCTGTAGATGACCAGGTAGACTCAGAAACGTTTACTAACATGTTATAAACGTCTGCAACAGTTGAGAATTTCTGCCTTTGTACATCAAGCTTATCCAAAAGATGGTCTACATGACTTCCGAGTTGGTTGTAGAAGGTTCCTTGTTTGTCGATCATTACCACAGCTTTCTTAATTCCATCTATCTGGCCCGGTATTTGTTTGTTTCTATAGCTGACTGAATCCATCTCTTTTCTTAATAGATCCAGCTTGTCCCTTAACTTATCAGATGGGCTTTCCAGGTGCCTTCTTGCCAGTTTTCCTGATTTTTTCTGTAACTCCTCAAGCATTGTTGAATTTGTCTCTGCATCATCTGAGAGCTTACTTAATTTACTATTTAGTGAATCTTCAGCTCTCTTAAACTCCCTGTCTATCTCCTCAAAAGAGTCCTTTATCCTGTACTTCTCCTTTGTCACTCCCACCATCTTCTTTTCTATCTTGAGGATGTTCTTGGAGAACACGTTATGAAGCTGTCTCTGTGATTCCGGAGTTCGGTCCTGCTTTACAGCCTCAAGTGACGTCTGAATCTCTTCAATGGCCTGGTGGAAAGATTCTCTCAAAGGTTTTGCCGTATTGAGAGAATTGTGAATCTCTTTCTTGGGCTTTTCGATGTCGATCTTAAACTCGGATATATCAGGTAAAAATCCGGTCTTACCTTGATAATCACCGGACGGTTTACCATCAACCGATGCCCGTACAGTCATATTGCCAACAAACATAAACGATAAAACCAGCAAAGTTATTACACTGAATGATATCTTTTTCATTATTACGCCTCCCTATAATTAAAACTTTAAATTAGAATTTCCAACGATACGCCTGATCTTTGCTCTTTCTTCTGACGGCATATGCTTCCAGCTTGTGAGAGCTCCATCCTCATCATCTACAGCGTACTGAAGAACTCCAAGCAGGTAATTATCCTCAACCGTAACAGGAAGATTGTTCTTTCTTAAGAACCTGATAAACAGCTCGCAATCATCCCTAGCGGATTTAAAGTCATCCTTCCCTATATATGCTATTGCCCTGTTATGATACAAGTACCCTGATATACGGCTTTCACCTTCAATGGTAATTGCTGCGCTTAAGTCTTCGATTGCCGCTGCGTATCTGCCTTGCAAGGTGTGAATCCTGCCTCTCAGGTTAAGTGCCTGAACATTTAAAGGGTCCTGGTTGAGAGCTTTGTTCACGTCTTTATGTGCATCCTCAATGTTGCCGGTCTTAAATTCCAGTTCTGCTCTATAGTAATATGCCAGTGATGCATTTTCCGGACTGGCTTTTATGGCATCGGCAAAAGAATTTTCAGCGTTTGAATATTCCCTGACTTTCCACTGAGCTATGCCTTTGTTTAAAGAAGCCTCATAATTATCTGAACGATTCAGACCCTTATCATAATAGGTAATGGCTTCTTCATACCTTCCATTCTGCATAGACTTGTCACCACGGCTGAACATCCTTGTGGAATTACAGCCGGCAGTAACAACACACCCAAAAATAAGAATCACCAATATCTGCTTATACATGCTTCACCTCCAATTCTAAAAAATTAACAATAATAACGTGCGATAAAAGACAATCACGCCTGCCCTTTGTGCAACCCTGGTGGCGGTGTCTTCCCCTGCCACTTATCTACTAATCAAATGATGTTTAGCTTCTGGTGCAAAAAAAATTTATTGCTTTGTGGCTCGTTTTTCAGCTCCATTAGTTCTATAATATATCAGGCTCAAATCATGAGATGGTGCAGAAATTATTCTTTACTTGTATTACAGGATTTAATACTTGCCAAAACTGAGCTAATTTCTTATCTTTGGCAAACAGATCGACTTAACATTTGTGAATTATCCCTCTCCTGACCATAGCTGAATGTTTCATATATATTTATGAGATAGTAGACTTATATTTGGCACTTTGAAAAAGTTTGTTTTTCCTGCACCAGAAGGCATACTCTTAATGATATATATTGAAACCACTGGTGTTCGTCCCTTTCACAAAGCGTAAGTAACGTCCGTTCAAATATGGATAATGACGAACTCATAGAACTGCAAAGGATTATCAAAGAAGGCGGACCGGAAGCGGAAGATGCTGCAAGAAGATTTTATGACGAAATAAAAGACACCATAAAGCGCATGCTGCGCTCCATATCATATAAATATTCTAAGGAATATCTGGATTGGGGAATTAATGAAGCTTTTCTGGCATTTCGTTATAACTGGAATCCTGAGAGGGGGATGTCTTTTAAGGGTTATCTCTGGAAGTATGTGAAGGAGAGAGTAAGAACAGCTATAGCCAAAGATAGAGGAAAAGAATCTTCAATTGATGCACCACTTGACAGAGACGACGATGAAGAGTCCAATACGAGAAAAGACAGAATTGAAGACAATGAATTATTACCGGAAGAGACATACGGGGTATCAGAATTGTCACAAATCCTGACTGCTACATTCAATAAGATGGATTCGAAGATTCAAATAATCATGATAGAATATTTTTCACATAACTCCACATTTAGAGAAATAGGAGAAAAACTTGGCGTTGCCCATACTACTGTAATGAGAAACTTGAATGAAAGTGGTATTAAACCACTAAAAAATGAAATAGAAGATTTTTTTGAAGATCAAGGCTTGAAGTATAATGAGGAAGTTGTACTTAAAGCCTTGAATAATTTCTTGATTGAGAGGGATATTAATAATGAAAACAGAACACAGAACAATTGAAGAGCTCCTGGTATATTTAGAGAACCCCATCGGAGTTAAAGAAGACGAGACAATAGAAGATCATTTAGCCGAATGCGATAAATGTGTATCCGATCTGAGCTTTCTTGATTCATTAAAGACTGGACTGGAGAAATTTGGTCAGGATTCCAGTGAATTAGTAGAAACCGGTGTATCAACACATTTAACAAACGAAGAGATACCCGGATATATTAATGAAGCATGTAATGAAGACGAAAAAAGAAGAATAGTATCACATCTGGCAGGGTGCAGCAGTTGCCTGGACGACGTGTTTGCAGTAAAAAAATTAACAACACAGTTGGAGCACGAATCCTCATTAACAAATAAGAGCTATCTGCTTTCCAAATTTATATTAAACCGTCCAACAAGAATTTCCTCGGTCGAAAAAGAGGGAAAGGATTTAATACGGGAAGCCGCAAGACTGGGAATCGCTCTGTTTGATATAGGAAGGTCCTACAGCTTTTCCTTCGAAGGAGCCCAAACATCACAAACAGGACTGGGTGAGGAATACAGAAAGATGGAGGTGGATGATTTTACTGTTGAAATCGTTCAGCCTGCCGGTAAAGAGTCAAATGTAATAATAGGTGTACTTGCTAAGAATGATCTTGCAAACGCAAAGATCACAATATGTGCGGAAGAGGAAAGATCAGAGATTGTATCGCTTGAGAATAGAAGAGCCGTTATCAAGAAAGAAAATATGCATGCAGAGTCAATTAGGTACATAAAGATAGAGAAGATGTAAAAGAAATTAACCACAGAGATCACTGAGGAGATTGACAAGATATGTTAAACCTTGAAGGCATCGAAATAGATTTGGAGGGATTGAAAATGGCCAGAAAGGAGGGGCTCCCGATTGTAGATTGGCGCAATAATGCCCTGAGGCTATTTAAAAAACTATGCAATAGTGGTGAAGAGGCATCTTATGATGTAGCAAAAGCCCTTTCGAAGAAACTTGCTATTGAATGTATGACAGAGCTCGATAGCTATTTCAATATTTTTGGCTTTATGGATGAGGGAGAAAGGCACAAATGGCAAAAGCTGTCAAATCAACTCAGGACGATTTACTCTTCATAAAGGTCAAGGCGATTATGGTGACTGGAGATAATGATTCCAGAAAAGGGAACATACACAATATCATTGTCTTCCCTAATAATCAGGAGCATATGGTAATACCCTCACGATTCTTTAACAGTTTAAGGTCAACTATTGAGAGGGTTATGTCTTCTAATAATATACATGACCAGAAGTTCACAATAGATACCGCTTTAAAAGATGAAGATAGTTTGTGTGATGACCTGAGCTCTCTGGGCCTTTCTATAGCTATAGGGATTGAGGCATGTCTAAATGACTGGAAGGAAGCATGGGAGAATGTGTGGGAAGAATGGTGCTTTACAGGAGAGGTAAAGGATTCTCAAGGTGAAATTGGCGCAATAGGCGGTGCGAGAGAAAAACTTGAATCAGCAACAGATGATGAAACGATAAACTACATCATGATTCCATTTCAAAACAGACAGGAAATCATAAACTGGATAGATAAGAGAAAGGATATTAACTACGAAGTAAACACCTCCAGAAACATAAGTGTTAAGGATACAGGAAATTCTCCATCCTTCTTTAGCAGGATCTGGTCGTTGTCAACCAGAAATACCTTTATGTGGATTGCATTAATACTATGGTTCTTATCAATTACCTACACCTCAACAAGACACATCTTCTGGGAAAACATCCAATCATTTAGTAATGGTAATTCGCAGTTAACCATAAACCTACCTATCAAAAATCCTGAAAGAGTAAAACAAAGACTCTTAAAAAATGGATTCCCGGAAGACCGCATTAAAAATATTCCATTTTCAAGCCTGACTAAAACAAATCAGATTGGCAAAGCCCTAATCACAAATAGAAACGGAGCTATTGAATTTGAGATCATCAATTCACAGGATTGGACTCTAATCTCAAGTTACATTTGCGGTGGGTACATTGCACTTTTTGCCTTTATCCTCGTTGTGCTCGCACTAAGGGCAAATAAGGGCAATACTAAACCCAGCACCGGAAACATAAATTACGATTCTCTGCTCCTTACTAATAGGAACAAAGAGATTATGTTTATCGACAATATAAAACAAGCCGAAGCTATTGTTGAACACAAGATTCATTAAGCCAAAAAATTTAGCCCCGGATTGACACAGACAAACGCAGATAAAGGCAGGTTTAAGAAAGGAAGAAAATATTATGAAAAAACCAATACGTATTACTCTTTACCCTCTGCTGTTTATGTGTCTAATGAATTTTTGTTTCCTTGCATACGTCCGGGCTGATGAACCAACGACTGTGACAGTAGACGGTATAAGCGCAATCATAGGGGAAGACAGGGCAAGGGCGAGAGATGAGGCTCTCAGGGATGCATACCGCATGGCATTGGAGAAGGCGGACGTAAACATAAGTGCATATACGGAAATGGTAGACCTTGTCGTAATCAAAGACGTTGTACAGGCAAATGTAGAGGGTTATGTGAAATCATGGCAGATTGATGGTGAAGGTGTAAGGGATGACGGGCTCTATTTCGTAACCATAACGGCAAAAGTTGTAACAGAAGCCATCAAGAAAGATGACAAAGAGGCCTTGAAGCTAATAATAAACATTATGGGTAATCCCAGGTTTATCGTATTGGTAGATGAAACCAACATTGAAGAAGAACCGCCTTTTTCTACGCTTGAAGCAACACTGACAGAGTCGTTGACGGATTACGGCTACCATAGCATTGATCCTGCACAGAAGAAGATAATCGAAGAGACCGAAAATGCCCGAAGGGCTAAGAGGGGAGATACTACTGCGGCACAAAAACTTGCTATGAGAATGCAGGCTGACGTAATAATAGCAGGCAAGGTGTATACGGAAAAGTTGCCAAAGAACGAATACTTCGAAGGAACAAACTGGGTATCAAGCAAGGCATATAGTACAGTTCAGGCTGTTATTGCAGAGACGGGTGAAATATTAGACGTTGCAAGCCCGCAGAAACCCAGCGCAGGTTTGACATACCGGGATGCAGGAACTAAGGCAATCAAGCAATGCGGGCAGAGCATGGCAGACGACCTTATATGGAATATACCTCTTCATATTGGTGCATCAGAGGAAAAGACCATTCAATTGTTGGTAAACAACCTTGCTTATTCTGACTACTCCAAACTAACAGGTGAATTGAAAAACATGAGAAGCGTTACGCATGTATTCCCAAGGGGATGGGAAAAAGATCAACCTGCAGTCTACGACATAAAGACCACAGGAAACGCAGAGGATCTCGCAGCAAGGCTTGAGACACTTAGCCTTGAGATAATAAGATTCAATATGAATAAGATAGAAGTAAAGAAGACAAAGAAGGGCTGGTGGAGTTGGTGATGAGGAGAGTGAAAAGGCTGGTTTCTCGCAGAGGCACAGGGGCGCGGGGAAAGACAAAAGAAAGTTATGGATGCAGATTTACATTATCAATTAAGAAAGAGTTTAATATGAACAAATTACTAATATTAATACTATTCTTCGTATTTGTTTGCTCAATGCTTGGTTGCGTTACTGTGAATATTGTTAGAGACACGCCCAAAGTTTCTCCTCCTGAACAAATGAAAGAAGCTCCCATTAAGGAGGATACGAGTGGCAAATATTCTGCTTCTCAGAAAATTCAAGCCTCAAAGTATGAAACAGAACTGCAGAAGGGGCTTGATCTTTTGGGTCGAAAGCAATACGGGGAGTCTATCGAATGCTTTAAGGCCCTTGCCATCAGGCATCCTGAGGAGACAAAGGTGCAGTATTATATTGCGCTTGCCTATGATGAGAGTGGTGATGCGAGAGAGGCCTTACTGGGGTACAAGGGTTTTGTAGATATCCAGACAGGAGATGAAGTCCTGGTCCGGAAGTCCAGGAGCAGGATACGTGCGCTCAAGGGTGGGATTGCGGACGGGCTTATCAATGCGGCAAGTGTACTTGCAGAGAACCATGAGTATGGAGGTTCTCTCAAGAGACTTGAAGAGGCGTATGACCTGAAGCCATCTTCTGCACTATCGAGGAAGATTGTAGAGTTGTATGACAGACATTCACTATGCTCAATCGCCTGGAAGATGTCGTCCCTCAGTGATTCGTTATCTGAGAAGTCTGTGTCTATCGTGCCTTTTACTAATCTGGCAAGAGAAGAGACCACAGAGGGAAGTGCCGTTGCGATGGAGCTCAAGAATGAGCTTATCAATATGAAGAAGTTAGAGGTCTATGTACGCGATGACGCTTCTGTCAGAGCTATATTGAAGGAGATAGAGTTTGGCAGTTCCGGTGCCATTGATGAAAAGTCAAGAAAAGAGCTGGGCAAACTGGTGAGTACAGGGGCAATTATTACTGGAAGGATCGGCTACGTGGCAGATACCTTTAAGATCAACGGATGGATGATAAATGTAGAGACTGGTAAGATCATTGCTTCCAAGAGTGTCAGTGTTCTCGGCTGGAATATTGCAGATACAGACAAGTACGCTGATTTCAATGTCAAGGTGTGGATGGACAGGAAGGAATATCGCATTGGAGATCCGGTGATGATAAATGTACAGACCAACAAGGACTGTTTTGTAACTTTATTAAACGTACGTAGTAACGGTGAGATATGGGAACTCTTTCCCAATAATTATAACCAAAACAATTTCATAAAGGCTAATACCAGGCATACCATCCCGTCAAGTAACGACAATTTCCAGCTGACCGTAGTGGCACCTTCCGGCCAAGATTACATAAAGGCCATAGCAACCTCAATACCTATAACCAGAGAGCAGATATCACAGGTACTTGCTGAAGACAACTCCATCCTGGTAGCCTCAGCGGATATCGTCAGGCAGAGGGGTAAATCCACCTTCCGTTCTGTCTCACCATCAGAGATGAGAGGTCTCCATGAAATCCTTATGAGGGGTGTGGGCACGTTCCCTGTCCAGAACGGCAGTCATAGTTACAATAATTCCGGTTCTATTGGATACGATACTCAGTTTGAATTTGCAGTAAGCACCTGGTCATTTGTGACGAAGAGATGATCCGTGCCTAAGCTAAGCTTTATAGAACAGGCCATTGATGAATATGATGATTTAGCCACATTGAAAAGCCATGTCAACACAGATGACCCCCAAGGCATTTCAATTTGAATCAAATCTTGAGTGAACTCGAAAATATATATAAGTTTAAAGATTTATTGCTTATGCCCTAAGAATAGTAATTGTATATCAATTTACCTTTCATTACAACTCTT
>Ga0208132_1000792_pt1 | contig 14503 bp, 9 predicted proteins | sample ETNtaG_16_FD_185785 | JGI IMG/M metagenome (GOLD analysis project Ga0208132, IMG submission 185785) | Marine microbial and viral communities from oxygen minimum zone, Eastern Pacific Ocean - ETNP201406SV199 (SPAdes) (version 2) | ecosystem: Environmental > Aquatic > Marine > Oceanic ... | reverse complement strand
CGCCTTGCCCATCGCAACTTCTTCCTTGTCTTTTACCTCTACCAGAGCACCCTCCTTACACGACCTTATACAAGGAAAACCTTCGCACATATAGCATGGAGTTTCTTCCGGTACAATAATGGGCGTTCCGTCTGCGATATCAAAATCTTTATTTAGTTTCCGTATACTATAATGCGGACATGCCTTAACGCATTCATCGCATTTAGTACATAAGGCAAGGAATTCTTTTTCTTTCAAAGCCCCCGGAGGTCTGATATAACGCCTTGTTTCAGGATTGATATCAGAATCAGGATTAGGATTAGTTATTGCTGTGACTTTAGTTTTAACTATATCACCAACGGCATTTCCTATATACGAGAAGGTTTCCTTAAAAAAATCCCTTCTTCTGCGGTCTATTTTTTCATCATCCATTTATATAGCCTCACTATGTGTACCACGTTCAGAAGCTTCATGGACTTTATCTGAAATGTGGTCTAAATATAACAACCCGTCTGACATCGAGAAATTGTATGGAAATATAGGCAGTCTTTTGTCAATCTCAGCCTTTACGTTTTCGTATACACTGGTTGCTTCTTCAGGGGCCATCCCCTCACTTGTCTCGTAAAAGAAACCAAGACTTAAATCGTCTTGTTTGGGATGCCCTATCTTTGTTAATCCATACTTTCCGGGATCACGCATTATGGGAGCATGCTTTTCCAATTCAAACAGACATGCAAGACATGACGCACCTTTAGACTCCATGTATCTCTTATTTGATATTACAAAATCAAGCGTTTCGAGTGCTTCCTCCCTTGTTTCTGAGGGAAAACCGACTATAACATACATATGTACGGCAATGTCTGCATCCAGGCAATAATCTATTATGCTATTAGTCATTTCCGTCTCAATCCCCTTGTCCATTAAGGATAGCACCCTTTTATTAGATGACTCCAGGCCAAATACCATCTTAAGGCATCCTGCATCTCTAGCCTTATTTAATACGTCTTTTGTCAGCCCTTTATCAAACCTGACTCCTGCCATCCACTTTATATCAATGCCATCATTAATTAACTTGGAACTCATATTTTCCAATTGCTTTACCGGCATGCATTCATCACTGAAGAACATGTATTCTGTATTATACTTTTCTTTCAGTTTTTCTATATCTTCAAGCACTAAATCCAGATTTCTTAATCGAAATTTTAAGTTGTCTACATGGAGGTTACAAAATGTACATTTTCTCCAGTAGCACCCCCTTGAGCCCTGTAAGGGTAAAACCCTCATTGGAGACAAATACTGATCCAGTGGGAATCCATCGTAATCAGGAGTGGGCAGTGAATTTATTTCCTCTATATGGAACGGCTCATTAACTCGGATCTGATCCCCTTCTCTATAAACAAGGTTAGGAACCTTAGAGAAATCCTTTTTGCCATCAAGCTGTTCTACTAACCCTAAAAGCGCATGTTCTCCTTCAAATACTATGAAACTATCCACCAGTTCGAAAAGTGTATGATTATCCTGAAGATTATCAATGAGCTTCGTGAAAACACTACCACCCATAGTTATGTGGATATCCCTGTTCGCTTCCTTCAGCAATCTCGCAAGGGCAAATGCTGGCATTACCTGTGATGTCGCTGTTACGGATATGCCAACGAGTCCCGGGGCTTCACTGACTATAGAGTCAAGTATGTACTCCTTAAACAAGTCACGATACGGGTTTTCTAACTCATTCTCAGAAGCACTCATAACATCTACAGATGAATAAACACTGTATCTCATGGAATTATCGGCAATCGATATTTCTGACGGATAATATAACATACCAAATGCCTGCAGCCATCTATCAATTATCTTCCAACTCTCTACATAATCATCCAGATTGTAAAACCCTTCTGACCTTAAAGTCGCCTTTGCCCATTCTACATTTTGAACTATGTTCTCACCTTCTATCACATCTCTTGCCCATTCAAGTCTTGAAAATACATCTGCCTTATTATTTTCGCGTCCAAATGGATTAGTAACGTTGCTGAGCCTTTCAATTATGTTTGTGTGTGTTTTCTTTACTTGTTCAGAAGAGAGCAGGGCATCCATTATCTCAATATTCAGATCACGTATTGAAACGTTAGCAACACCCTCTTTCTTTAGAAAGCCCTGCAATGAAGGCAAGCTCAAGAATGGCTGAGAAGGAATCCAAGAAGGTGGAAATACCAATGAAACCTGCAAATCTACTCCTAACTAATTATTGCCCGAAATGTGCGTTTATGAATTATTAGATTATATATTAATATTATAAATGTATTTTCTATTTCTACAAAGTAAAAAAGCCCCTAACATAAAGTGTCAGGGGCTTTTTCCCAATGCTGCATTAAAGTAATCTAACGAAACTACTTTTTTATTCTACCGTTGTGGTACCACCACCAAGATACAGTTTCATAAACTTACTCTCGTTCGCAGGAGTAAATCCTGTCCTTGCCGGTTCCCAGACGCCTTTGGCTCCCAAACCGCCATCCTCTGCCTTGGTAATCCTGACAAGGGTTTCCTTCGGAGTTGTATTTACCACATGGTTATCCGCTTCTCCACCGTGCATATAAGCCATTGCAACCTTCTTCTTGTGGAATAGTGTATCCGTCTGGTGCATCGGCATCAGCCATGACCTGGTTATTGACTGCTGTGAACCATATCTGAAGTTAGCTAGATAACCATCAGATGACATAGCCATACCATCCTTCCTGGTCTCGTGAGCTTTTACACTCTTCTCGGTTGCAACATACGTAGAATGTTTCATCATTGTTGTATGGTAGGGATATGATGGATTATACTTTGCCCTGACCATTAGCCTGGCAACCTTATAGAAAGGATCATTCGGCTTCCAACCTCTGTATGGTCTGTCAACAGGGTTTGCATCAACGTATACATAATCACCATCATTAATTGCTAAATCCTTTGCCGCAGCCGGATTTATGTGTAACTGGTGCTCACCAGGACCAGGAGCCCTCTTGTCCATTCTATATGGATCACCAAAATTGTTATTCCATATAAGGTTCCAGTCTACCGTACTCCACTGTGAGTGGACCCTGTGCCTTGTCTTGGGGGTTACACAATAGAACCTGTAGCCTCTCTCCCATAGGGGATTCTTAGTTTTCTTGACCTCGCTCCAGGGCATCTTTATATTCCTTACATGACGTTCGTCCGCACCCATATGATCCTTTGATATTCCATTGTCTTCAGGACGAATATAAGGATTTGTACTGACAATTACATTTGGAAGATACGGTGTCGCTTCAACCGCCTCTCTATGGCATACAAAGTTCTCTCCGTATTCAATCGCTTCAGGTATGTCACAGTAAGAGTGAAGCCTTCCATCATCGGTAAAGAATGGCCTGTCATAAACGACCTGCTCATACATTGGAGTCCTTGGATAAGTGCCGAAATTCAAAAGCGCACCACCCGGAACACCGTACTTACCGGCAATCATATCATTTACATTGTAACCTCTTGTCGGAACACTACCATCAAAGAGCCTCTGCATGTAAATCTCCGGCCTGCCTTCCAATACAAATTTCCAGTAGTCAGCAAACCTGCCATCACCTAAGATTTCACCCATTCTCTTTCCTACCAGCGCCGGTACGACAACATCGTCCTTGGTATCATGAAGCGGTCTTATTCCGCCTTTCCATACCTGGAGGAATGGATTCGAACATGAACATGTAACTTCGTAGTTCTCAAATTCCATCCATGTATTTACCGGGAAACCTACGTCTGCATATTGTATGGATGATGTCATCATGATATCACTGGATATAATAAGGTCAATCCTGGGATTGACATTCTTAAACATCTCATATACCCATTTAGCGTTATTAATCAGGTTTACGTTGTTAAACCACATTACCTTAGTAGGAGTATTGTAGTGAGTGGTTCCTGTAAAGCTCTTTCTTCCAAACTTAGGTGTATTAACAATCAATGGTGTATCACCATGGTTCCAATAAGCAACCTCTTCGTCCATTGCATAACTATGTGCATGTACCTTTTTGCCATCCAGGTGAGGATCAAGACTCATATCAAATGGGTCCTCTGCAATAATTCCCTTAAATCCAGGACCTGACCATTTTGAAGCCTGGAAGTTTCCAGCCTTGTAATTACCTGCCCAGGTATGTGAACCTGAACCATGATTTCCTATATTACCTGTTAACATTAGAGGCAGATATGTGGCTCTGTTATGCAGTGTTGCATGGAAATAATGGTTTATACCTTCTCCATAATGTATGGAAACCGGTTTGATGGTTGCACAATCCTTTGCAAGCCTCTCAAGGAGATGAGGAGGAGAACCGGTAATATCAGCAGTGGTCTTCACATCAAAGTCCTTGAGATGTATCTTATACATATCAAAGAGAGTCATAACCTCAACTTCCTTACCATCTACTGTCTTAACCTTGAACGTGCCTTCAAGAGCAGGATCTACACCTTTGGCCACCATTTTTTTACCAACATCTTCTCTGGTTATTGCCTTAAAATCTTTTGATTTTGAATCATATACAACATAGTCACCCAGCTCCGCCCTCTGTTTATCCTTCAATCCCTGTACATTGGCGCTATATTCAAGCGCAGGTGCTTTGTAGTCAGCAAAAACTTCATCGGCCTTCAATCTCTTCAATGTATCGGTTCTGACCAGAAGCGGGAAGTCCGTAAACTTCTTAACAAAATCCGCATCATACCATTTGTTATCCATTATGATCTTTGTCATACAAAGGAATATTGTTGTATCAGAGATACCGGTCCTGCAAGGAATCCAGTAATCCGCCTTTGTTGCAGAAGGGCTGTACTCAGGCGTAATAACTACCAGCTTTCCACCCCTCTCCATGATCTCAGTCAGCCAGTGAGCCTCAGGCATCTTGTTCTCAATCAGATTTTTTCCAACCTGTATAGTCAACTTTGAATATCTGAGGTCTGCAAAGTCAATATCAGATGTCTGCAATCCATGAACGAATGGATGTCCCGGGGCCTGGTCACCATGCCACGTATAATTAGAGAATCTTCTCCCTCCCATCGCCTTATCAGGACCAACACCCCTTACGTTGGCATCAAGCAAGGCAAGCATGTTTGAGAAACGATACATTCCCATATACTTTCCAATAACTCCCAACAGACCCATACCGCCGCGATTCTTAAAGCACCTGGTACCGGCGCCATTCCAGTGTGTAAGCGTTTCAGGTGCGTACTTGTCTCTCTCAAGCAGCCTTTTCTTGCCCTCTTCGCCGCTGTATGCCTTGGCTATATGAATCATACCTCTGGCAACGTAATCGATTATATCATCCCATGACATCCTTAATTGTTCGTCAGTACCTCTGGATGTAAATTTATATTTTTCTCTATTATTCCAATCAAGCTCTGGAAATCCATCATCGGCCCATTGTTTCCAGCCTTTTCTAAGAATAGGATATCTTAACCTGTGAGGTCCGTATACCCTTCTAAAGAAGGTAAAACCCTTCAAACACATCCTTGGATTCCATGTTCTCTGCGGTTTCCTTCCCTCTATATCACCGTAATCCTGATGTTCATAATCCTGCTCTACTCTTACAACAACCTCATTTCTGACAAAGGCCCTTACCCTGCATTGATGGGTATCGTTAGGAGAGCAGCAAAACGCAAATGAACGATCATATCTGTACTGATTCCTGTACACATCTTCCCAGTTTCTGTCAGGATATGCATCGAGAGGGTTATCAACCTCCACTGCCGGCTTCAAAGACGTAAAGGCCAGCGCATTTCTCGTAGGTATCGAGACCGCAGCCGTTACCCCTCCGGCAACCTTCATAAATGTCCTTCTTGTAAGCTTCATAAACATCCTCCTCTTATTTTATAAACTAATATAACTATCTTAGATCTTTCAACTACCACTTACCTGCTTTAACTTTATAATATTCTGCACATCTGGAACACACACCATCCTGTGGTTCCCAATCTGGAAAATCTTCTTTTAAGATTTTAACAATATCTTCATCTTCCGCCACTTCCTCCACCCAATCAAATGACGGAAAACCACAGAGCGTACATGTGGTACCGGGAAGAGGCCCCAATTTTTTTGTGTCCTCTATAAGCTCTTCGGATGAACGGCCTCCTGCCGCTAACGCCAGGACTTTGTTAGTGTCCTTCGATAGTTCAACCATCGTGTCATGAGCCATAGGTTCTTCAGCTACCCACATTTTAGTAAATATCAAATCTCTTGAATCCTCGGGAATTTTACTGAAGAAAGAATCAAACTCTCTCTTCCTTTCATCTCTGGTTGCTGTAGTTTCCAAACCTTTGTTGACCAAACGGCCATCAACAGAAATATCCCAGAAAAGCCTGTATCTGTCCCTCATTATACGCTCTTCCATAGGAGACGGGCTGAATTCTTCATTCACATTATAGTTAAATCTTTTGTCCATCATATCGGATACATGCATAAGCTCATGTCTAATAACCCTGCGTATCTCATTAATTCCCTCAATAAAAATTTCAGGGTATAACCTGATGATGACCTTCCTACCCTCATCCACGACATTTGATCCCTCATTCTGCCTGGTTGTCGCTCTCCTGACGTGCACCGATTCAATCTTTTCTTTGATATCAGGGTATTCGTCAAATATCTCTTTTATGTAAACATCGCACCCTAACCGATTAAAAAAATCACTGTCCAATTCCCTGAACTTCCTTGGCCTGCTTTCCTCCTCCATCTCATAAATCGCATCTCTTTTCTCATGATACTCTTTATATAATGCAAGGTCTCCAGATGCCTCCTGTTTGGCCAGTCCCTTATAGACTATATCATCAACCAATTGCTGATCGTAGACTATTTCGAGAGTTTTAGTTTCTTCTTCCACTAGTTCAGTCATATTTCTCCTCATCCATACAAGAATCACACGCCATAGCACTCTTACCTTCAAGTCGCTGCAGATAATCAGGCTCGTTGCCCATATATTCGTCTATCTCTTCTGCATCAACTGCCAATTTAACCATCTCTATATGAATAAAAGTAGTTGCCAGTGTTGCTGCCTGACGATAGAAGTCCTCAGGAGTTTTCTTAATAACAGACACTGAGAATGCCTTAATCCACCTCCCAATATGGGCATGAAGAAACTTTTTCTTGGCAGAAAGACAGGATTCCTGTTCCTCAGTACTGCCGTTCTCTATTGCATATGCCAGTTTATAAGTCAGAAAATGCAGAAACTCCAACTCGACTGCTACATGGTCCCACCTGCTTGTGGTAGAGTTCTTTTCGATTTCAATCCCATATGCCTTATAAGTTCCGGATATATCGGCAAGGTCCTGAGTTTGTTGCCATATTTGCGAACCACTGTAATACATTTCATATGGAGGACAATCCATCGCAACAGTCGCACCACCGAAAGTATCACGATAGCCTTGTGTCAATGTTTCAATGTCAGCATTCTTCAGCCCTTCCTGCAACTTACTAAAGGTTTCAGATAATTCACCGTTTCCGTGCTGACCCAGACAGCTTTTCACTTCATCCATGTATTCCTTATTATTAAATAAATCCACAGCCTCTTTGTTCGGCTCAAGAAGACACGTTGAAAGAAACTGATATATCTGACTCGCTGCGAGCAGATCCTCTACATTTTCACTGATTTTGTTTTCCATAATAATACCTCTATTAACTGTACAGCCAAAAAGGTGCGGTTACTACATGCACCTGTCATTTCACATTAGTAAGATAATCCTGCACTCCATCTGATTTGTTATAACCGATTACGTATTCGTCTGTGCTAGATGCCAGATTACCATCATACCATTTACCAGATCTGATAGCGTATGATTCAAAACATCTGCGGCAAACACCATCACCTTTACTCCAACTTGAGTAGTCAGCCTTTATGCGTCCGGCAGTATCGCTGTCTATGAAGCTGTCATCCAGCCAGAAATATGTGGGCCTCTCACACAAAGAACAAGGACTGTGATATTTTTGTTCACTTACATTAGCAGGTTTTTGATATTTCAGTCTGGACTGCCCTTCCGCCTGTTTTATTCTGTTAACCCAACCTTTTTCTCCCTGTATCCAGTAAATATCAGTAAAATTCGGTTTGCCGGATTTGGTATCTGCATTTGGCTGTTCCTGAAATAGACCCCACTGAATACCACCTGTATTCCTTTGATGATACTTTGGATCATCTGTCGGTTTAAATGCCTCAAAACTGGCAGTCCATTCTTCCCCTGCTTTAACATTTGCGGAGTTAAGCACTGTAACACTTATACCCACAAAGAAGAACATACTAAATACGCAAAGCAATCTCGGGTATCTCATATCTTCAATTACCTCCCTTTATTATTAACGTTTTTCATAATAGTATGTATTTTAATATGTGATCATTCTCTTTTCATCACTCTCCCATGTTGGCTCCTCAACCTTAACCCTGACCATTTCAGTACCATCTGAAGCAAAGCCAATCACGGTATCATTATACACTTCAACCTTCTTTCCCATTATCTCAGACTCATAAATCTTCTCCCCATCCTCAATTTCAAACCTTGAGAGCATGGTTTGTGTAGTCCTGAAGAGCTGTAGTACCGCCATCAGGGTTCTTGAGGGCGATGCATACTTGTCAAGCGCTTCATCCACACCAGGCCCGAACATCTGCCTTAAATAACTTCTGGGAGCCCATCTAGGTGGTATATAATAAATATTAGGTTCTGTGCCAAACTGAGGGTAAAGAGGTAGTGCAACCTTGTGGATGTGTATCAGCCAATCCATGGGATTCTTTGGATCAGGTTTCTTATAATCTCCTGTCAGCAATCCATTTAACCTTATCTTGCCTACACACGCAGCCATACATCTGGCTTCCATTCTTCTGCCTTTTGTAATCGGATCTTTCCCTTCAACCCTGGGGTAACAGCCAATACATTTTTCAGACATCCTTGTTTCACCTCTGTACATCGGCTTCTTATAAGGACACTGCTCTACACATTTTCTGTATCCCCTGCAGCGTTTCTGGTCTATCAGGACTATTCCGTCTTCTTTGCGTTTATATATAGCCTTCCTCGGGCATGCTGCCAGACAAGCAGGGTAAGTACAATGGTTACATAACCTCTGCAAGTAGAAAAACCATCTCTTGTGCTCAGGAAGCTCAGAAGATTCAGCCGCTGGCCCTGTCTCATAGTTTGTTTTCTCGCTCGCAGCAGTGTCTTCATAAATATTAGGGAATCTCCACTCCTTATCATCAGGAATGTAACCCACAGCAACTTGATTAAGTTCTTTTGTCCGGGCCAATTCAAAGATAGTGTCGCCATTGTAAAGACCGTAAGGGGCTTTGGTTTCATCTTTATCTTCGGCAGACGTATACCACTCCATCGGATTGTTGCCGTTATCCCACAACAACTGTAATATTTTATGATCCCAATGTTGAGGGTAACCGCCATAAGGCTTGGTCTCAACATTGTTCCACCACATATATTCCTGGCCTTTACTATATGTCCATGTACTTTTGTGTGCCATAGTACAGGTCTGACAGGCAATACATCTGTTTATATTAAAGACTGCTGCAAACTGATGTTCTGGCCTTGACTCGAAGTATGGATATTCCATCGTTCTTCCAAGATGCCAATTGTGAACAAGCGCCATAATTACCCTCCTTAATTTCTAATTATCTGGAATTTCTCTAAAACGTCTATTCAGTGTTTATTCTATCTATTTTACATTCTCAATCTTCAAAGGACGCCATCTTAAGCTGATAGATTTTTGTCCATTTCTATCACCCTCAATTCCATTCCATACCGCCGTGTTTAAGAACGTTGACATACCCGGTACAAACTGGACATCGTTTTCATCTGGAGTTGTCATAGGCCTGTAGATTACCACATCCCATTTACCATTGCTCCATGAACCTTTACCTTTTACATCCTGATGTTCCTGTGATGTCAAAGTCCCAAATCCTACAGCATTCAGGTCTTCCACTGAACTGCCTCTATTACCCAGTGAGAGTAAGGACCCCGCAGAGATTCCACCTGCCATAAGGGAAGCGCTCTCGTATGACTCACTATGAAAACCAATAGGATTAGGATTAAAATCAAAATCTGTGAACATATTAGGATACTCATCTTCCATATGTTCTTTTCCGCCAGCTACACTTAATTCCTTTTCCCAATCCGCCTTCCAGTGCCATATATTTACAGGCTTTCCTCTGTCACCCATCCTTGGACTAAATGGCTTTTCCGGCGATATTACCTTAACCGTCTCTAAAGGAAACATCAATCCCACGGCATCTCTGAATTGAGCGTGTGCTATCGCCCTGTCATTCTTGCTGTCGTCGCTCCACTTAATACCAAAGAAAATCGTTTCGCCGTTATGGAAGCCCCTGATTGATACCTCTTGCACAGAACCACCACCGTTAGGAAATGTCAAATCTTGAATCTGTAATTCAACTTTAAATGGATCTGCCTGCCCCAGGGCCAGATCAGCACCATCTAAATCCGCTGCTATGTACTTGACCGTTAACCCTTCTTTAGTGGGTATATTTTCTTCTAACGATATTTCTTTATCAAGACCCTGTGTGAAAACATTACCATTATATAATAAGAACACTACAACAAAAACGCTTGCTAAGAAAACTGACTTTCGCAATAGGCATTTTATCATTTCTATTACCTCCACTATTTGTTAAATTGTATTTATTATTTCTTGGTCTAAAATTAGTAATGTCATATTATAAAACAAAACACTAAAAACTCAACATCAAAATCATAAGCCTGTAAAAAATTTTGTTATTTTCTAGTGAAATTACATTAAAAATAACGAAATGAACGACCGGTTAGTTCCGGCCACGGAAGCTATATTCATTCTGAAAAGAAATCATGTGGAAGAGTAAGAAAAGTACAGTAATTTGCAAACTTAATGGTTTGTGAAATGTCCCCCTCCGAAGTGATAGAATAGCGCAATATATGTGCCACAACAAATTACTAATAAAGTCCATACATTTAACATCCTTAGAAATAAAGATATACGATAATGAACAATATATATATTTTTTTGTTACATACCAAGTTTCATTATAATTGACATAATGTCATATCCCCTTTGTGCAGAAAAAAACATTTGACATTGTGTCATTTTTTCAAAAACAGAGTTATTGTCGTAACCATCTGAATCATTGAGGCTTACTTCAATATCAGGGAAAGCATCAGTCAGACACAATTATTTTCGATTTATAACAAAGAACTCTATCCATTTATATTAACATCTTCTTCTTGCTTCTGTTCTTCCTTTTTCTTTTCTTCCTCCTCTTGCTTTTCTTCCTCTTCCAGGGAATTCATCTTTCTATATATAGTTCTTGGCGTAATACCAAGCAAATTTGCGGTAATTTCCTTATCACCTTTTGACCTCCTCAAAGTTTCAATAATTATCTTTTTCTCAATCTCGCGAAGTGGCATACCAAATGGTATAGTTAACTTTCTCTCCTCAGCCTTTTTCTTGGAGATGTTCTCCGGAAGGTCCTTTTGTGTAATTATCCTGTCCTGCGTTAAGACCACTGCCCTTTCGATTATATTTTTTATTTCACGCACATTTCCCGGCCATTGATAGTCTGTCAAAATATCCAGAACATCCTCAGAAATCCCGTCTACTACCTTATTATTCTTTTCCTGGTAAATTTTAAGAAAATGGCTTATCAATAAAGGAATGTCCTCTCTTCTCTCTCTTAAAGGGGGCATATTCATGGTAATCACGTTTAAGCGGTAATACAAATCCTCTCTGAATCTTTTCTGTTTAATAGCGTTCTCAAGATTAACATTTGTTGCTGAAATAATACGTACGTTGCTTCTTAATACTTTTGTGCCTCCTAATCGTTCAAATTCGCCTTCCTGCAAGACTCGAAGCAGCTTGACCTGAATGGATGGAGTAATCTCCCCTATTTCATCTAGAAATAACGTCCCCTCATTGGCCAACTCGAAACGTCCTTCTTTCTGGCTAACGGCACCAGTAAATGCTCCTTTTTCATAACCGAAGAGTTCGGATTCAAGTAGAGTATCCGGCAAAGCAGCACAACTCACCTTTATAAAGGGCTTATCACTTCTTGCACCTATTCTATGAATAAGGGATGCAATAGACTCTTTTCCCGTACCATTTTCCCCCTGAATCAAAACAGACGCCTGACTGGGTGCAACTTGTTCAGCTAATTTTATCACATCACTCATTACGTCACTCTGTCCGATAATATCAGATTGTTTATCGTGTCCGGAATGCGCCAGCTGCTCATGTAAATACCTGTTTTCTACAACAAGAGCCTGTTTTTCCAGGGCCTTTTTAATCATATTGACAATTACTATTTTCTTGAAAGGCTTTGTAATAAAATCGTAAGCACCGTCTTTCATGGCTCCCACAGCTTTCTCTATTGTTCCGTGTGCAGTAATCAATATTACCTCTACTTCCGGCTTGACCAATTTTGAGGCTTTAAGCAGCTGCAAACCATCCATTTTTGGCATTTTCAGATCTGAAAGCATTACGTTGACTTTCTTTTCCCGCAAAACGTCTAACGCCTTTTCACCCTCATCTGCCAAAAGGACTTCGTAGCCTTCTTTAGAAAGCATTCTTGACAATGCAACTCTTATACTTTCCTGGTCATCAACAATTAAAACCGTCTGTTTTGCTATGTTATTCAATTATCTCCACTCCGCACCCTTCAACCGGAAAACTAATAATCATAGTTGTGCCCTTTGCAATCGTGCTTTCACAATTAATATCACCTCCATGCCCCTCAACAGTTTTCATTGTCAGGGCAAGGCCCAAACCCGTGCCTTTAACCTTCGTACTATAAAACGGATCAAATACCCTTCGAATATCGCTCCTGTTAATGCCCGATCCGGTATCATTTATGATTACCTCAACATTTTCATCCTTAAGCCTTGTTGTTATGCTTAATTCACCACCTTCAGGCATTGATTCAAATGAGTTCTTCAGTATATTAAGAAATGCCTGTTTTATCTGTTTAGTGTCTAGTAATATTTGCGGCAAATCAGATGCGTAGTTCTCTTTCAAGGAAATACATCTCTGTACTATTTCTTTATTAAAGAATTTTGTAAGTTCAATCAATACTTCATTAATAGACGCCGGCCTTGTTTCTAATTTGGGAAATCTTGCAAACTGTAGATATTCATCACTTATTTTAGTTAAAGTATCTACTTCATTCAGAATAGACTGAATCAGATTTTCCGCGTCGCTTTTTCTCTCTCCATTATCGTTGCTGATTTCATCATACAACAACTCCGTATTTAAACTAATTGAACTTAACGGATTTCTTATTTCATGGGCGACCTTTGCTGACATTTCGCCTATAGTCGCCAAACGTTCACTATGCAGCAGCTGATGCTCCAGTTCTTTCCTTTCTGTAATATCATGGCTAGTCAGAACGGTACCCCAGTATTTGCCATTTTGATCAAATACCGCAGAATACGTGTTGTATATAAAGCCATCATCGACCTTTATTTCCTGGTGCTGTGAAGTTTCTATTCCCTTTCTAAAACTTTCAGTTATATTTGCCGCCACCCCTCCTACATAAGGGATCTGGCCATCTTTCACTGATTTATTTAATATTTCTTCTCTTTTTACTTTCCATGCTTTTTCAATTTCCCTATTGCACATTGTCACCTTATCATTAGGGTCTATAAAGATAACGCCCTCGGCCATATTTTCTAATGTTGATTTTATCTCAAACAATACATCATCTCTGCTCTTTCTCAATCTGTCCATTATCGATGTCACAAAATATACCGAAATAAAGATTGTACTTGCAAGTGCGAAGAAAACACACAGTATGTAAACTTCAGAATGCCAAAGAACTTCACCAACTTCAAAAGCAGAAAAGAATTTTAAAGGCTGATGCGGTATTATTACATAATACTCAAGCAATAACATCAACGCAAAAAGGCTTGTAGCAAACGCTGCCTGCAGATAACTATACTTTTTCTCTAATAATATTCCACCTATTATGGCATGAAATAAAAAGTAAAAGATAAAGGGGTTTTCAATACCACCTGCAAAGTATACCAGACATATCAGGAAGAAATGATCCGTCATGATTTGTATACCTGCATGCAGCTGTATAGATGCAAATGTCTTTATCCAGAGAGCATTTGTATAAAAAAAGAAACCCGCATTGGTTAATCCAATAATTACGCCTATGATATATAATGGAAAAACCTGCTCCACAACATTAAAAATACTACTGAAGATATATGTCGTAATCAACAGGCCTGATACAGCAATCCAGCGTAAAAGAATCAGCCAGTGTATACGTTCAACTAATTCAGATTTCATCATGCCTTCTTTGAACATTTACATCAGCTCCTGTTTTAGTTTGTTATTATCATTGATGCAAGCATGTCTTTGACATGTCTTGTCACGCAAAACGATACTTATAGAAAGATTTGTATAAGTAATTAAATGATATATATTTTCAACTTATTAACTGCCCAGCATCATAATAAGCTAATTCATAGCTCTATTTAGTTGCAGCAACACTTTACATCGACTCAACAT
>Ga0208132_1000774_pt1 | contig 14681 bp, 11 predicted proteins | sample ETNtaG_16_FD_185785 | JGI IMG/M metagenome (GOLD analysis project Ga0208132, IMG submission 185785) | Marine microbial and viral communities from oxygen minimum zone, Eastern Pacific Ocean - ETNP201406SV199 (SPAdes) (version 2) | ecosystem: Environmental > Aquatic > Marine > Oceanic ... | reverse complement strand
TGAAATAATTTTATATAGAATTTGATAAATAATATGAAAAAAGTTCTAATTACTAAAAGATTAATAAGACTGAATGAAGATAGAGTATCAAAATTGTGGAATGTAAAATTAAATCTTAATGATGAATCTTATTCTCAACAAAAATTGATTGAGTTAAGCCAAGGTTGTGACGGAATATTAAGTTTTATAATAGATAAAATAGATGAAGAAACAATTAATAAACTTTCAGAAACTGTCAAAATTATTTCAAATTTTGGAGTTGGATATGGAAACATTGATTTAGAGGCTGCAACAAAAAAAGGTATTTTAGTTACGAATACTCCGGACGTTTTAACCGATGCAACAGCAGAAATTGCAATGCTGTTAATTTTAGGAGCTTGTAGAAGAGCCGCAGAAGGAATTCAGGACGCAAGAGAAAGCAACTGGAAATGGTCTGTAGATTATTTAATTGGAAAACAGTTAACCGGAGCAAAACTTGGAATTTTAGGAATGGGAAGAATTGGAAAAGGTGTAGCAAAACTTGCTCGAGCATTCGGTATGATTATTCATTATCATAATAGATCCAAGTTAGATTCTGAATTAGAAGAAGGTGCAATTTATCATGACAATATAAAAAGTTTATTTTCCGTTTCAGATGTTCTTTCAATAAATTGTCCCGCAACAAAAGAAACGACAAACATAATTAACAAAAAAACCCTAGAATATTTTCCAAAAGGAGCCGTTATTATTAATAGCGCAAGAGGAGATATGATTGATGACGATGCTTTATTAGATGCATTAAGCAGAAGAAAAATATATGCGGTAGGTTTAGATGTTTATAAAGGAGAACCGAATTTGCATCCTGGATATATTAAACAGAAAGGTGCTTTTATCTTACCACATTTAGGAAGCGCAACTAAAGAAACTAGAACTGCAATGGCAAATCTTGCAATAGATAATATTGAAGAATTTTTTAAAACAGGAAATTGCAAAAATAAAGTAAATTAAAATTTAAATAACAAATAGAATTGTACAACTTCAAATAGAACTTTTATTAAACTCAATCAATATCCAACAATATAATAGCCATTCGTGTAATTATATTGCTTTAATTGATGCTTAATTTGAGGTTAAATACCGAAATAATAACTTAGATAGAGAGGAGAGAAATGAAAAAAATCATATCTATTTTGGCCTCATTAATTGTTTTAACTTTTTTTTCTAATGCTGCTTTTGCAGCAGGAGATGCAGAAAATATTAAACTATTAAGTGGCTTTAAGAAAACAGGTGGTGGTCCAGGAGAAGTAATTCCACAAGATACTAAATTTGCAGATAATGTTAGGAAAAATATTCTCCCAAATATTAGAATGCCTGCAGGGTTCAAAATTGAACTTTTTGCTGTAGCTCCTGACGCTAGACACATGGCAGTTAGCCGAAACAAAGGCACCGTGTGGATTGGAACAAGAAAAAGCAAGGTGTGGCAAGCAACTGACCGTGATATGGATAATGTTGCAGATACTGTAGACCAGTTTGCTCCTACAGTAAGCTTCGATATTCCAAATGGTCCTTGTTATTCTGATGATGGACATCTTTATATTGCAGAGAGAAACAGAGTATTGTGGTTTCCAGCTGCTGAATACTTTATGGAAAGTCCAGATACAGTAGCTATACCTATAATTAGCCAAGGCAATCTGATTCCTCCTGCTGAAGAATCTTATAATCACACTGCAAGAATTTGTGCGATTGGTCCAGATAACAAATTATATGTAAGCATGGGCCAACCTTTCAACGTTGCAGGTCCGGATAAATACCCACTTTATGATGAAGTTGGTATTGGTGGAATAATTAGATTTAATAGATTCCCAGGAAAATTGGAAAGAGAAGTTGTTGCAATTGGAATTAGAAATTCAGTTGGACATGCATTTAATCCTAAGGATGGTTCGCTATGGTTTACTGATAACCAAGTAGATGGTATGGGTGACGAAACACCCCCAGGAGAGTTGAATAAAGCTTGTAAATTATCTCCTAATACTTGGTATGGATTTCCATTTTTTGGTGGTGGAAATGTAAGAACAAATGAGTACAAAGGTCAATCTTTACCCCAAGAAAAATTAGATAACTATTGCAAACCTCAAGTGGAAATGATTGCGCATGCTGCTGATTTGGGAATGATGTTCTACACTGGATCACAGTTTCCAGAAAAATATCATAATGCGATATTCAGTGCACAACACGGTTCATGGAATGCTGTTAAACCAAGAGGAGCTAGGGTTATGGTTACTTATCTAGACTCTAAAGGAGATGCTGCAAAAACAGAACCTTTTGCTGAAGGTTGGATGACTGACATTGGAACTTACATAGGTAGACCAGTAGATGTTCAACAGTATGTTGATGGATCAATACTAGTATCAGATGATAAAGCTGGTGTAGTATATAGAATCTCATACTCAGGTGGTTAAGATTTAATCTATAAATAAAAAGGACCGGTTTAACGACCGGTCCTTGTTTTGTAAGCAATTTGAAGTTAGTAAATAATTATGCCTAAGAATTTTTTTCAAATATTAGTTGTTTTTTTTATTTTTTGTATTGGCATTTTTGTTATATCTCAAAAACATAAAGAAATTAATGAACTTAACAATCAACTTCTTCTTGCAAAAGAAGGAAGTATAATTGAGTTAGACCAAATTAATAAAGAGCATCAAAAACTTATTCTTGCAAAAGAAGGAAATATTATTGATTTGCAAAATAAGATAACTGAGTTAAATCAAATTAATAAAAAGCATCAAAAACTTAATAAAGAACTTGAAGAAGATAATAAAAATTTAGCTCGCAAGGTTAATAATTTTATAACTGAGACGATTAAAGAAAGTTCTGTAACCAAAGTTGCGCTTGACAAAAAACATTGTACTGGATTTGCAAAATGGGAAAAGGATGAATTTGTACAAGTTAGAGAAAGCAAATGTGTAACAGAGGAAGAATATCAAGCATATTTGAACGCACCAGAATATCTATGTAAATATTATCAAAAATCAATTTGGAAAGAATCCGAAAGAGAATATGGAAAAAAACAGTATGAATATACTGAAGAAAAATTAAAAAAAATTAAAACTCTAAAAAGTGAAGGAAAAGCCTTGTGTGATGCTGGTAAATTAAAAGAAGGTGAAGCAAAACTAATTGAAGCAATAACTATAATTAATTTTACAAAAATGAAATAGTGAGGATATATTTATTTAGTATTTTCATTGTAATTTTGTTTTTCTTTACTGATAAAGCTGCTTTTTCAGGTGATTTAAAGCTTGGTAAAGAAAAAGCCGCTACGGTTTGTTCAGCGTGCCATGGTTTGGACGGTCAAGCTGCTTCAGGCGGAAACTCTGTGTTAGTTCCAAATATAACCGCTCAGGCAAAAGACTATTTGATCGCTAAGCTCAAAGACTATAAATCTGGAAAAATTAACCACCCTCAGATGAGTTTAATTGCACAAATGCTTTCAAATGAAGATATTGAAAATGTGTCTGAATGGTATTCCAGAATAGAAATAGAAATAAAACTACCAGACTAGGAACAAAAAATAATTGCTCAACTTATAGTTGTTGATCTAGATCAAATTCTTTATTTAATTATATGATTAAAAGCCCACTTTATGTAATTCATTTCATGACTCTATTTATTTTTTATGTTTTAATATCTTTATAGTTAACTAACTAAAGGAGGATATTAATGTCTAAAAAGACAAAGAAACTAACTTCAAGACGTAAATTCTTTAAAGTTGCTGCTGCAACAGGTGTTGCTGCTGTAGCTGCATCTTCTTTAGCTGCTCCAGCAGTTGCTGCCGATAGAGTTGAAATAGCAATGGTGACTACTTGGCCAAGAGATTTTCCTGGTTTAGGTACTGGCGCACAAAGATTTTCACAAAGATTAACAGATATGAGTGATGGACGATTTCAAGTCCAATACTTTGCGTCTGGAGAAAGAGTAAAAGCATTTGACTCATTTGACGAAGTTGCATCAGGCAATGCTCAAATGTATCACGCAGCTGACTATTACTGGGTTGGTAAAGATAAGACTTGGGGATACTACACAGCAGTTCCTTTTGGTTTTACTTATACTGAAATGAACGCTTGGATTAGATTTGCTGGTGGTCAACAACTTTGGGATGAGTTAGCAGACAAATTTGGACTTAAAAACTTTTTATGTGGTAACACAGGAGTTCAAATGGGTGGTTGGTTTAATAAAAAAATTAGATCACCAAAAGACTTTAAAGGTCTTAAAATGCGTATGCCTGGTTTAGGAGGACAAGTTATTGGTAAACTTGGTGGATCTCCAGTTTCACTTCCTGGTGGACAAATATATGAAAACCTTGTTTCAGGAGCAATTGATGCAACTGAATGGGTAGGCCCATGGAATGATGAAATTATGAAGTTCCAAGAAGCTGCTAAGTATTATTATTATCCTGGTTTTCACGAACCTGGTTCTGCATTAGCAGCCGGATGTAATAAATCATGGCTTACTAGTTTGTCAAAATCAGACCAAACAATGATTGAAGCTGCTGCTGCTATGGAGAATGATGTAATGATGGCAGAGTACAATGCTAAAAATGGTGCTGCACTAGCTCGTTTAATCAATGACCATGGTGTTAAAGTTATGGAGTTTAATGATAAAGTTTATGATGGATTTGCTAAAGCTGCCAACGAAGTGTTTGAAGAAGTTCAAGCAAGTAGTGATTTAGCAGCCAGAACTCATGCAAGCTTTGTAAAAGCTCGTAAAGATATTGGTGGTTGGGCTAACTTGTCTGACTCACCATATATTAGACAAAGAAATAGAGCGCTTGGAGTTTAATATTTAAAATATAAGTAAAAAAATTATAAAGGGCCCGAAACTTTCAGGGCCCTTTTTTTTTAAATATATTTTATAATTAAATTGCATTATTTTTCAAAAAATGAAGATAAATTATACATCGCAGCTAATTAGAATTTTAGGTTATTCAATAATAGCAATTACTTTTGTTTTCCTAATAAATAACTTATTAACTAATTGGTATGATTGGCCAGGAATTAAAAAATTATATTCTCATTATGAATTATTTGGTTTTAAAAAATTAAATAAACCTTTAGAAGGAACAGCAATAACTTATTGTTATATACAATTTCTTCTATATTTAGTTTCAATATTTTCTGTTATTTTTTATGTTTTTAGAACACCAAAACAAAACTTAAATAAAGATTCTAAAATTCTAGCTTCAGTTTCAGCATATATAATCCGCACTGCATTCTGGACAGTTTTCATACTTGGAGTAGTGGATTTGATTATTTCATTTTTAGCAGTTGAAAGATTTTTAGATATAATATTTAATGAAGAAATTAAATTTAAACTAATTGCACCAGAATTTAGAATTACTTTTATTCATTTACCATTAATATTAGTTTCACTAATAATAGGTTTTTTTACCAGAACTACAGGTTTTATTTGGTTAGCAGTGCTAGTGGTTTTTAGTGAATTTACAATTGTGCTTTCAAGATTTATTTTTTCTTATGAGCAAGCGTTTCAAGGTGATCTTGTTCGTTTTTGGTATGCTGCACTTTTTCTTTTTGCAAGCGCATATGCTTTAATACACGAAGGACATGTAAGGGTAGATGTACTTTATACCAGATTTAGTGAAAGTAAAAAAGCTTGGACAAACACAATAGGATCTTCGATATTAGGAATCCCTCTTTGTTTATCAATTATTTTTTTAGGAATGAGTAGCAAAGCAAGCATAATAAATAGCCCATTGCTTTCATTTGAAATCACCCAACAAGGATCTAATGGTTTGTACTTAAAATATTTAATGGCAGCTTATTTAGCCATCTTTGCAGTTAGTATGTTAATTCAATTTACAAGTTATTTTATGAGCAATAGTTATAAAATTATAGAAAATTTTAATCAAAAAGTTGCTTCTGAATACAATTTTAAAAGATAGTTTGTGGAAACATTTTTTTTAGTAATATTAATTTTAACAATGATAGCTGCACTTGCTTCGGGGTTTCCCGTTGCTTTTGCATTACCGGGATCAGCTATTCTCTCAATAGGTCTTGCTGCTTTTTTTGGTTATATATTTGAAGGAGATGCAAGTGCATTTTTTGCTCAAGACGGACCAATAGAATGGTTAACCGCTGGAATTACTAATTTTAGGAGCGTTTATTGGGATGTTGAAAGCGACACTCTCATAGCTATTCCATTGTTCATATTCATGGGTATCATGTTGCAAAAATCAAAAATTGCAGAAGATTTGCTAGTTACAATGGGCCAACTTTTTGGTCCAATACCAGGAGGATTAGGAATATCAGTTATTTTTGTTGGAGCATTACTAGCAGCAACAACTGGTATTGTTGGAGCAACAGTAATTGCAATGGGATTAATTTCTTTACCAGCAATGTTAAATAATAATTATGACAAATCTTTAGCAAGCGGAATTGTTGCTTCTTCAGGAACACTAGGACAGATTATTCCTCCCTCTATTGTTTTAATTATTTTAGCCGACCAACTCGGCAGTGCAACAGATGTTGCTAATACAATAAGGCAATCTGAATACAAACAGATAACAGGTGAATTTAGCATGCCTGGAGAATTTACAGTTTCTTCAACTAGTGCAGGAGATATGTTTTTGGGTGCTCTTTTACCAGGTTTGGTGCTTGTTGGATTATATATGTTGTATGTTTTTATTTATGCTAGGATCAAACCTAACTCTGCACCACCTGTTCTTTACGAGGGCCAGTATGATTATAAGTTTTGGATGAGAGTTTCGGGAATAATTATTCCCCCTTTGGCATTGATTTTTGCAGTCCTTGGTTCGATTTTAATGGGTATTGCAACAGTTAACCAAGCAGGATCAATTGGTGCCATTGGAGTAACATTAATGGCAGGATACCGTCTACACAAAGGAAAGAAAAATGCATACTATCCTTTAATCCTTGGAGTTATATCTCTATTTTTTATTTTTATAATTTCAAATTATTTTGATTTGAACGTAAGAAATATTGAAAATACGAAAAATTTTATAGCAATATTAATTACAACTTTTTTTGTTGTTTGTTTTTTATTTGCAATTGGTTGGAGTCTTTGGAGAACTTTTAAAATTGAAAATGTACTAAAAGATGTTTCTACAGATACATGTGTAACTACATCAATGGTATTTATCATTCTTCTTGGTGCAGCTATGTTGACATCAGCCTTTAGAGCATTCGGGGGTGAAGAATTAGTAAGAGGTTTTTTACAAGATTTACCAGGTGGTTTCTGGACGCAGTTTATTGTAGTAATGGCCGTAATTTTCTTACTAGGATTTTTTCTTGATTTCATAGAAATTGCAGTTGTAGTTGTTCCAATAATTGCTCCAATTTTATTGGCTGAGACAGGAGCAAATGTTACTGCGGTTTGGCTAGGAGTAATGATTGGTGTAAATTTACAAACTTCTTTCTTAACACCTCCGTTTGGTTTTGCTTTGTTTTATTTAAGAGGTGTAGCTCCTAAATTTGTTACTACTTTAAATATTTGGAAAGGTGCAGTTGCATTTATAATTTTACAATTAATTGGCCTAGGTATAGTTGGTTTCTATCCAAGCTTAGTTAATTATTTGCCAAATAGAGTTTACTTAACTTCAAAAGTGGCTCCACCACCAATGAATCCAAGACTGCAATATTGCTTGCAGGAATATAAATTCACGAAATATAAAGATAATAAAGAAAGCATAAAATCTGCTATTGCAAATTTTCAATCAATAAAAATGGATAATCTTCCAGATGATAAGTTAGATATGTTTGAGTCGCATATTGATAATGCTTTATCAACTTTTAAATTAGTTGAAAAGCTTCAAAAATCAGAAAATGAATACAATCTATATATTAAAGATTATAGAGACCTACACTTCAGTGTAAGAAAAAAACAGAAAAAAATACTTAAAATTGAGAAAAGAATATCAATATTAGAGGCTGAGATTAGAAATTTAGATAAGGATGATGAGTCTGAAAGAAATAAAATTCAGCTTGAAATTGAAGACTATAAATTAGAGATAGATGAACTAAATAAACAAATTCCAGACAATTGGAATGAAAGAAACAAGGAATTCGATATTATTTATAAAGCAAAAAATGTTGCAACCAAAAGATATAGAAAAAATGTTGATAGTGCTTATGATGAGCTAACCCAGATTAGAGAATTTATTAATGATGGCAAAGAATTAGAAAAACTTTCACCCGATGTTGATAACTTAAAAGTTGGTCTAAGTAATAACGATTTTGATAATGCTCTTTCAGCTATAGATTCTTTATTTGAAAAACTTGGTGAAATTTCAGGCACAGAAGAATTTGCAGATAAGCTTGATGATTTAGCATCAACAATAGACAGTGATGAGATAGATACAAACAAACTTGAAACTGTTAGTAAAGAAGCTTTTGATTTATTTAACAGCGAAATTTCATGGAGAAAAAGTGCAGCACAAAATCTAACAGAAAAAATAGATAATTACGACTTAGCAATCAAGGATACTATTGGTTTGAGATTACAATCACGATTAACCAAAGAACAAGCAAAATATGTCGCAAAATGTAGATCTGTGCATCGTGATATATCTTTAAATTTTTAATTTAATTTGTTATTTCGTCTATTAACTTTGATCTTTGATACAAACTCATATTTTCTGCTTTAAGTTTCAGACGAGAATTTATCGTTTTCAAAGTGGGCGTTTCAATTTTTAATTTATTTCCTATTTCAATAATTGATCCAATAATTGGGTCTATTTCCAAGGGCTTACCTGCATTTAAATCTTGTGTCGTCGAAGGTTTATGGCCAATTACAGAAGTTGCTCCTTTAATTCTATCATCAATGGATACATTGAATTTTATACCAATTTTTTCACCTACTAACTGACATTCTTCCATCAGTTTTCTAACTAACTTTAGCAACTCTTTATCATTTCCAATTTGATCTAAAGTTGTATTAGTAAGAGCACTTACTGGGTTAAAAGAGCAGTTACCCCATAATTTAATCCAAATTTCATCTCGAAGATTCTTTTTTTGTGGAACTTTCAACCCACCAGCTATTAATAAATCAGCGATTTTTTTTAATCTTTCAGATTTTGTACCGTCAGGTTCTCCCAATGAAAATCTTTCGCCTTCATTATGTTTTATCACTCCAGGTTCAGTTATTTCACATGCTGGATAAACTACACAACCAATTGCTCTTTCTGGTTTAAAAGTATTCCATATTTTCCCATTTGGATCTACACTTTCAATGTATTTATCATCTAAATCTGTTCCAGTATTAGCCTTATAAAAATACCACCAAGGCAAACCATTTACTGCTGAAATTATAGAAGTCTGCTCATTAATTATTGGAGGCAATGTATCAACAATATTTGAAATAGAATGAGCTTTAACTGATATGAAAATGTAATCTTGAACGTCCAGTTTTTTTGGATCATCTGTTACATTAAATTCGAAGTTTTCAGATTTATCATTTTTAATGAATGTTAAACCTTTTTCTTCAATAGCTTTTTTATGAGGTCCTCTTGCAATTAAAGATATTTCTGCATCTGTTTTTTTTAGACAAGCTGCAATATATCCTCCAATAGCACCAGCTCCAAATATACAAATTTTTGTCATTTAATTATTTAACCCAAAGCTTTTTGCTAAAACGTTTCTTTGTAGTTTTCCAGTTGCTCCTTTTGGTATTTCATTTACAAAAAATATTTTTTTTGGAATTTTAAATTTTGCTAATTTTTCTTGTGCGTAAGTTTTAACATCGGTTTCAGAGCAATTTTTACCTTCTTTCACAATAATTGCTGCAGCGATATCCTCTCCTAGCAATTTGTCTTCATATCCAAAACAAACAGCTTGTTCAATCAATGGATGATCCATAAGAACATTATCGACTTCTAAAGGTGATATTTTTTCTCCACCTTTATTTATTATTTCCTTAAGTCTACCAGATATTTTTAAATAACCATCTTGATCAAAGTAACCCTGATCTCCTGTTCTAAACCACCCGTTAGTATAGCTATTTTTATTTGCCTCTGGGTTATTGTCATATCCAAGCGTTACATTATCACCTTTAATACAAACCTCTCCAGTCTCACCTTGATCTAATATTTTATCTTTTTTATCCATTATACAAACCTCTGGACCAGCTGGAATACCTACAAATCCAGGTTTTTGTTTTTTTGGTGTTAAAGGATTTGAAGTCATTTGATGTGTTGCTTCAGTCATACCATAAGCCTCAATTACAGAACAGCCAAAAACATTATTCAGCTTTTCAAAAACTGCTGGCGGCAAAGATGCTGAAGAAGATCTAATTAATCTTAAATTCAATTTTTTAGTTAATTCTAAATTTTTTTCTGCTCTTAACAAAATTGCTTGATGCATCGTGGGAACTCCAGAATACCATGTAATTTTTTCTGATTTTGCTAATTCTAAAAATTTTAATGCATTAAATCCATTACTTGCAAAAACTGATGCTCCTGATCTTATCGATGCTGCCAGAATTGCTATAAGCCCATGAATATGGAACAAGGGCATAATATTTAAACAATGGTCTGTCTCTGAAAGATTCAAACTTTTTGAAACATTTTCAGCTGATGAATAAATATTTTTATTAGTTAAAGGCACTATCTTTGGCCTTGAAGTAGTACCAGACGTATGAAGCACTAGTCCTTCATCATTTTCTTCAGGTAATTTATATTCACTTTCGATATCAAATAAACTGAACAAACCAGATGGATCATCTTTTTTGATTTTTATTTCACAGACCGGAATATTCAAATTTTTTGCTACTTCAACAACTTTATTGGATGAATTTGGTTCAACAATTACAATTTTTGGATTTAAATCTTTTAGATAAAATTCATATTCATCAGTTTTATAAGATGGATTTAAAGGTGCAGCAGACATGTAGCTTGAAACTGCCAAAAAGCTAGAAGCCATAAATGGACCATTTGGTAAGACAATTGCAGCTCTATCATTGTTTGAAATTTCATTCCCAGCTAGTTGACTCGCAATTTTGTTAACAAATGATTTTAGATCTTTGTACAACAATGGTGGGCTACTCTCTGAAGTTAGAGCTATATTGTTATCATTCTGATCCTCAATAATATTCTTAATAATTTTTTTCATTAAAAATTTTAATAGCCTTTTGCGTATCCATCTTTTCTTGGATCAGAACCACCTATTAAATTTCCTTTCAATCTATCTATCTTTATTGCCTGTCCTCCTCCATGGGTGTTGTCAATATGAACAACATTATGACCTATTTTTGATAATCCATCTTTTATCTCTTTTGATACTTCTTTCTCTAACTTGTAAATATTACTAAAGTGAAAAGCCCTTGGAAAAGTGATTGCTTGTTGAGGACTCATTTCAAAATCCAAGATATTATTTAAAACATGAACTTGTCCAACTGGTTGATATTGCCCACCCATTACGCCATAACTTAAACTTGAACGACCATTGTGATCCAAAACCATTCCTGGAATTATAGTGTGTAAAGGTCTCTTTAGTCCTTCAATACAATTAGGATGTCCTTCTTCAACTCTAAAATTTGTACCACGATTATGCAAAATAATACCTGTTTTATCAGTCGTAATTCCAGAACCAAATGCGTAGCAAACAGAGTTAATCATAGATACCGTATTTAAATCTTTATCTACAACAGACAGATAAACAGTTTCAGGATGATTAGGAATATTTAGATCTCCAATATCAGTGCATTTATTCAGTGAAATACTCTCATAAATGTTATCTATGAATTCATCATTTAAAATTTTATCTAAATTAACATTTACGAAATTTGGGTCAGCAACATTTTCTTCTTTTACCTTATAAGCCTGCTTAGTTACTTCTGCTTCTAGATGAAATCTTTCTACACTATTAGAGTTAAATTTATAAATTTGTAATTTTTCTAACAATTTCATCATTAACAATACCGTAATCCCAGGTCCATTCGGTGGACATTGATGTATTTGTATATTTTTATATTCCGATGAAATTGTCTCAGATTTAATTGTTTTCTGTTTAGAAAAATCTTCTAGAGTATGTAATCCTCCCAGTGAATTCAAAGATTTGACTATATCATTTGCAATTGAACCCTCATAAAACTCACTAACACCTTTTTTACTAATTAACTCTAAGGTATTTCCAAGTGGTATATTTTTTCTTAATTCAGAAAATTGGTAACTCTTTCCATTATTTAAAAAAACATTTTTTGAATTTTTATCTTGTGATAATTTATTTAAGCTTTTGTTCCATGCATTAGCAACAACTTTTGTGACTTTAAATCCATTTTTTGAAAAATCTATTGCAGCTATGAATAATTCTTCAAAGTTCAATTTTCCATAGTCATTATGCATGTTTTTCCAAGCGTTCGGTGCACCTGGTATTGTTACCGAGTGTGGACTAGTAAGACCTATTCTATCAATATTGTTTTGTTTAAAAAATTCATAATTTGCTTTTTCTGGTGCAATTCCTGAACCATTATAGGCAACTGGAACTTTACCTTCCATTTTTATGATTGCAAAACAGTCTCCACCAATACTTGTTGCATTTGGTTCAACAACTGACAATACAATAGATGCAGCAATTGCAGCATCAACTGCATTTCCTCCTTTTTTTAAAATTTTAAGTGCTTCCTCAGTGGCTAATGGATGAGAAGTCGCAGCCATTCCATTTGAAGAAAGTGCATCTTTCTCTTTTGTTGATTGATAATTCATAATAGTGCTTTACTTTCAAATATCTTTTTCTGTTTTTTTATCAATTTCTATTTTTTCTTATTTCTGTTTTGTTTTTAATAATAGGAATATTAACGTATAAAATATTAAGTTTTCTCAGTTTTAGAAAAATGTAAATAGAAACAAAGCAAACGAATTTCCTAAAAAAGAAAGTCGTAAAAGTAAACTAAATTACTACTTGTGATTGTATTTTATTATGTAATTTAGAGCAAAAATGACTTCATATTTATTACCTATGCAGCAGCAGCGTATTTGACACGCTAAAGTTTTTTAGGACTCTTATAACTTTTTATGCTTTAATATCTCTATAGTTAATTAACTAAAGGGGGACAATAATGTCAAAGAAAGAAAAAACGTTAAAAGGAAAAATTCCTTCAAGACGTAAGTTCTTTAAAGCTGCTGCTGCAACAGGCGCTGTTACAGCGGCTACATTGGCTATGCCAAACATTGCTTCTGCTGGTGAAACTTTAAAAGTTCAAGCAGCATGGGGTGGTGGAATTTTCCTAGAGAATGCACAAGCCTACGTTAAAAGAGTTAACGAAATGTCGGGTGGTAAATTAAAAATCGATCTTTTACCTGTGAATTCGGTAGTAAAAACAAGTCAAATGCAAGATGCTGTTCATAGAGGAGTTCTAGATGGAGCTCATTATGTTCCAGCATATTGGTATAGTAAAGCTGCATCCGCATCACTTTTTGGAACTGGCCCCTGTTGGGGCTGGAGTGCTCAAGAGTTGTTAGGATGGATACAGTACGGTGGTGGTATGCAACTATTTAATGAACTGATGGGTAACTTAGGATTAAACCTTGTTAGTTTCTTTAATAGTCCAATGCCAGCTCAACCGCTAGGGTGGTTTAAAGAACAAATCAAAGATGCTTCTCAAATGAAAGGTTTAAAATATCGTACTGTGGGATTAGCTGCAGACGTTCTTGGTGAAATGGGAATGTCAGTTGTTCAATTACCAGGTGGAGAAATTCAACCTGCAATGAAAAGTGGTTTAATTGATGCTGCTGAGTTTAATAACCCAACATCTGATAGTGACTTTGGTATGCAAGATGTATCAAAACATTATCACTTAGCAAGTTTTCATCAATCACAAGAGGCATTTGAGATCACATTTAACAAAAAGAAGTTTGACGGTCTTGCTCCAGAATTACAAAAAATTCTTGAGTATGCTTCAGAAGCTGAAAACTCAAATTTCTTCTGGCATAATACTTTAAGGTATGCTGATGACCTTGTTAAATTGAAAAACAAGCTTGGTGTTAATGTTTATCGTACACCAGATAGTATCATGCAAGAACAGTTAAAAGCTTGGGATGTAATAGTGAAAAAGTTTAATGCTACAGATCCATTTTTCAAAAAAGTTGTGGAATCGCAAAAAGGATATGCTAAAAAAGTTATGGCATACTTATTGCTTAATTCACCTGATTATGGAATGGCATACAGACATCACTTTGGAGAACCAACTAAAGCAATTTAAGTTTTTAAGTTAAATAAATTATAAGGGCGACTTTTTAAATGTCGCCCTTTTTTATTGAGTTTTGTTAGGTTTTATATTAGATTTTTGATCAAGATTGGGGGACATGCAAAAGTATATCTATTTTTTTGAAAGTCTAAGTATATGGATAGGAAGAGCTTTTGGTTGGTGTATTCTTATTTTAACACTATCTGTAACCTACGAAGTTTTTGTACGATACGTATTGAATGCTCCTACAGTTTGGGTTTTTGATATGATGGTTCAAATGTATGGAGGACTGTTTTTAATGGCAGGTCCTTATGCTTTAGCACAAGACGCACATGTTAGGGGTGATGTTTTATATCGATTGTTTTCAGTTCGAACTCAAGCATGGCTCGATCTAATACTTTATATATTTTTCTTTTTTCCTGGAATGCTGGCTCTATTTTGGTTTGGTTATGAAATTGCATCGGATTCTTGGAGATATAAAGAAGTAAGTT
>Ga0208132_1000772_pt1 | contig 14684 bp, 10 predicted proteins | sample ETNtaG_16_FD_185785 | JGI IMG/M metagenome (GOLD analysis project Ga0208132, IMG submission 185785) | Marine microbial and viral communities from oxygen minimum zone, Eastern Pacific Ocean - ETNP201406SV199 (SPAdes) (version 2) | ecosystem: Environmental > Aquatic > Marine > Oceanic ... | reverse complement strand
GACTGCGCCCGCCCGGCGTTCGGACAGCTCCCGATTGTACTCGTCTGACGCGGTTGCATCGGTGTGCCCCTCAACTCTCACCGGGCGCGTTCCGTAGGCCTTGAGTACCTCGACCAGGGATAGGAATTTGCTTTTAGCAGAGGTGAGGGATTAAGGGATAGGAATTTGCTTTTAGCAGAGGTGAGGGATTGCACCATCAGCGGCCCTCGAAACCCTGCCGTTGTCTGTTTCACATCACTCCTGTCATCCCTAACCGCCATTTCATCCCCTCATCCCTTCTGTTTTTTATCCACAACTCACAACTTGCCCTAAATGGCGGCTGTTTTCAAGCGGAGTTACCACCCAACGGCCACAGAACACCCCGCCTGGGATCAAACAACGGCTCAGGCGATATCAGGGACGGGATGGTAGCTAAGCGGAATCTGGCAGCCCTTGGGCCACTCTTGCTCAGCGGGCGGTGCTCTGGGGGGTGGTGAGGGGCACCACTCCCCGATCTGATCCAGGATCCGCTCGATCACCGGGGGTTCTTCAATAACTGCAAGAAAACGCATCTGGCCGCCACAGTGGGGGCAGATCAGGGGATCCACCTCATAGACCTTCTTGATCAGCCTTGCCCAGGTACTGCGGGCAGCTTTGGTCAGCTCAGATTCTGGAGTGTCCGAGTCAGGCCCTCCGGCGGCATCAGTTTCAATCTCATCCGTAGTACGGCATGACCTTTTGCGATCCCCCCGGCTGCGGTTGCTGTACCAGCCGTAGTAGCGCACCAGATGTTCACCCCGGTCCGGGACGTGCTGCAGAAGAAGTTTTAGCCAGGCGGCTCCCGGCATGATCTGGAAATTGCGTTTCAGGGTGGCATGGTGCCGACTGCGATAGACCACCATGCCCTGCTGCGCCTGGTACTCCATCTTCTTAAGCGAAAACGGATTGCGGATCATATAGCGGGCCAGCTGGCGGCGGCCTTGCGGATCGTTGGCACCAACACCGACTGTGTTATCAACAGAAAATCCTGAGTGCTTCCAGGAAAGGAGCCGGTGGGCAAACTCCTCGGTGATGGCTTCGTCTTCAACCAGGTAATCCAGTACTGCATGGCGCAACGGTTCTGCCAGCAAGACTGTTGGTATCGGCGGCAGAACCCGGAACGTCCCAGATTCAACAAATATCCCGTCCGCTACCAGGGCATGGATATGGGGATGAAAGGTGACCAGATCACCGAAGGTCTGCACAAACAGGATATATCCGGGTTTGCCCCAGGGCGCGACCTCTTTGTAGACCTCGTTCAACAATCCGGAGACAATCCGACACCACCTGCCGAGCCTGTGGCGCTGGTGAAAGTGCGGCCTCAGCAGCTTGGGAAGAGTAAAGACATATTGCCGGTGGGGAACCGGATAAAGGACCTCTTCTTCTACCCAATCACCGTAGGCCAACATCCGCTTCTGATGGCAGCTCGGACAGAAGTAGCGTCTCTTGCAGCTGAAGGCGAGCAGGTAATCATGGCCACAGTCATCGCAATAAATCCGGGCAAACCCTTTGTGCAGGTCGCCGCAGTCGATAAATCGGCTGAGGGCCTGCTCCTCTACCCGGCGATGAACCACACCCGAACCAACCACTTCCTCATAGTGCTTTCGCACACACTGATAGAGCGGACTGGAGTGTGGGTTTGATGGGCGGTATACGCGCGTCTTTGCGGTTGCTTCCGTGCAACCCATAATGCCCTCCATGGCGGTGTTTCATTGGCAGCAATATCATAGTAGACGAGTTATCTAGCCACAACAAGCGGGTGTCATGTACAGGGGTAAAACCTTTACAAACAATATTGATGCGACTACTTTTAATACCATTAAGCTATCGATAGGGGAGGCAAGACTCACAGTGACACGCCTCACTCCAGGCAATTGCTCGTTCTGGTGCTGTAGGGCGATATTTAAAGGGAGAAGAGGATGACGCTTGTTATTCTTTTCACCGGGTTCATTGTCGCCTCTGGCGTGATCTGCCACATGGTGGCAGAGCGCCGTGGGAAGAACCCCATCTACTGGGGGGTAATGGGTGCATTATTTGGCCCGCTGGCCATCCCCTTCCTTCTCTACGCGACAAGAGAGAACGGACAACCCCCGCATCAACAATAGTGAACTCTGCTGCCCACCCTTCCGCCCCAGAAGAGGTGACACTGTGTGACGTTGGTATAAAATAGAATGGAGGAGAGGTTTAAATGGTGTTTACAGATAACCGGGGTTATCTCCGGCGGATGATGGCGGATCTCTTGATTCTGCTGAAGGCAAACTCCCTTCCCTCAATTGACGCAAACTTATTTGCTGGATATTGGTGCTGCCTTAGGCCAATCATTTCTGCTACGGGAGCAAGGAGATGGATGATCGTCTGATTTTGGCTTTGGACCAGGGAACCACGGGCAGCACCGCACTCCTGGTCACCCCTGAACTCGAAGTTGTAGCCCGGGCAAACGTAGAATTCCCCCAGATCTACCCCAAGCCGGGCTGGGTGGAGCACAATCCGGAGGATATCTACAACTCCATCCTTGAAGCCATTGACAAGGTGCTTGCCCAACGCCCCGATGTCCGAGAGCGCATCGCCGCCATCGGCATTACCAATCAGCGTGAAACCACACTACTCTGGGATCGGAACACCCACGAGGCGGTGCACAATGCCATCGTGTGGCAATGTCGCCGAACCGCAGACAAATGCGATGCCCTCAAACACGAGCGAGCCGATGAACTCTTTCAAGCCCGCACAGGCCTCGTTCTCGATGCCTATTTCTCTGGAACAAAGCTGGCCTGGTTGCTCGACAACGTGCCCGACGCTCGAGCCAAAGCCGAGGACAATCGCCTCGCTTTCGGCACTGTAGACACCTTCCTGGTCTGGCGCCTGACCGGAGGTGCACGTCACGTGACCGATACCAGCAACGCGTCGCGTACGCTCCTTTTCAATATCCACGAGCTGCAATGGGATGATTCACTCCTCAATCTCCTCGAATGCCCGAGGTCTGTGCTTCCAGAAATCGCTTCCTCAAGCGAGGTCTACGGAACCACCCGAGGAGTACCTGGGCTACCCGACGGCATCCCCATCGCGGGTATGGCGGGAGACCAGCAAAGTGCTCTATTCGGGCAGGCGTGTTTCACCCCTGGTGATCTTAAATGCACCTACGGAACGGGTGCCTTCCTGCTCCAGAATATCGGCACTGAACCGCTGTCGTCGGATCAAGGACTACTCACCACCGTAGCCTGGACCCTGGGCTCAGAAACCCATTATGCCCTTGAGGGCAGTGTGTTTATCGCCGGGGCTGCGGTCCAATGGCTTCGAGATGGCCTGCAGATCATCGCTCAGGCGCCCGACATCGAAGCTCTGGCTCAATCGGTGCCTTCCAGTGAGGGCGTAGTGTTCGTGCCCGCTTTCGTCGGCCTGGGTGCACCCTATTGGGACAGCAACGCCCGCGGCGCGTTCTACGGCATCACCCGGGGAACGACCCCAGCGCATATCGCTCGAGCCACCCTGGAAGCCATCGCCCTGTCGTGCCAGGACCTGGTCCAGGCGATTGAAAAAGACTCCGGTCAAAAGGTGCTCTCCATGAAGGTCGACGGTGGTGCGGCCCAAAATGACTGCTTGATGCAAACCCAGAGCGACCTTCTCAACGCCGAGATCGTGCGCCCCACCCAGCTTGAAACGACTGCTCTGGGGGCAGCCTGCCTTGCTGGCCTCGGTGCGGGGCTGTTCACCGACCTGGACGACATCCGCAAGCGATGGAAAACCGACAAGGTGTTCACCGCCGATCCCTCTCAATCCTACACAGCCTCTCTGCGAAGCCAATGGGATGAGGCCGTCCGCTGCACCCGCTCTTTCGGGAGTTGACCCTGGCGTCAGACCGCCGGAGGGACAAAATTCCCCGATTGGTGAACTATCCGGGTTAGCCAAGCCCGGCAATGCAAACATACTTGGTGGCCAGATAGTCAACCAGGCCCTGACTGCCCCCTTCTTTACCTATGCCACTCTCCTTTAAGCCACCAAAGGGTGCTTCAACGGTGGTAATCAGGCCGGTATTAAAGCCCATCAGGCCATAATCAAGGGACTCATTAAGACGGAAAATCCGGGCCATATCCTGGGTATAGATATAGGCGGCCAGGCCGTATTCAGTCCTGTTGGCGGCAGCAACCACCTCCTCTTCATGGTCAAACCGAAGCACCGGTGCCACGGGACCAAAGATCTCCTCAGTGGCAAACTGCATCCGCTCAGTAACGCCCGTTACCAGGGTGGGCTCAAAAAACGTGCCGCCCAGTTTATGTCGCTGGCCACCCACCACAACCTTGCCCCCCTGCTGGAGTGCATCGCCAATCAGGGTTTCTACTTTTTCCACTGCAGCCATATCAATCATGGGTCCCTGGGTCACATCGGGCTCTGAACCCGGCCCCAGGGTCAATTGTTCAATGGCGGCAGACAGTTTACTGACAAAGGCGTCGTGAACACCGGCCTGGGCATAGATGCGGTTGGCACACACACAGGTCTGTCCCATGTTTCGGAACTTGGAAATCATCGCCCCCTCAACGGCCGCGTCCAGATCGGCATCATCGAAGACCAGAAATGGTGCATTGCCGCCCAGTTCCATGGAAATCTTCTTGACCGAATCTGCCGACTGCCGAATCAGCTGTTTGCCCACTGCCGTCGAACCGGTAAAGGTCACCTTGCGCACATGGGGACTGGACATTATGGTGCTGCCAATGGCAGCGGCAGAACCAGTCAGGATGTTGACCACCCCCGGAGGGAAACCCACCTCTTCCATCAACACACCCCAGGCCAGGGCAGAATACGGAGTGGCTGATGCCGGCTTGACCACTACCGTACAGCCGGCCGCCAATGCCGGCCCAAGTTTGCGGGCGAGCATGGAAGATGGAAAATTCCAGGGCGTAATGGCTGCCACCACACCCACCGGGTGATGGGTCACCATCAGCCTGCGGTCACTGGTTGGTGACGGGATGAGTTCCCCTTTGGTGCGACGGATCTCCTCGGCAAACCAGAGAATATAGGCGGCACCGATGGCAATTTCGCCACGGGCCTCGGCCAGTGGTTTACCCTGCTCTGCCGTCAACAGCCGGGCCAGCGCTTCCTGCTGATCCATTAACCCATCATGCAGTTCCCGCAGCAGCCGGACCCGGGTATTGATGTCACTATGGGAGTACTCCTCAAAGGCCTGCCGGGCCGCATCAATTGCAGAACCGGTCTCAGCGGCACCACAATTGGGGACCTGTCCGATAATAGTGCCATCGGCAGGATTGGTTACTTCGATCGAGGCACCGCTTTCAGCCGTGATCCAGTGGCCATTAATCAAGTTGGCGTTGGGCAGGAATTTTTTAAAGTCGGTACTGGTGTTCATGGCTGTTCCTTATCGAATATATACTGGGTGTGCTGCAGATACTGTTCACCAGGCTGCAGGGTGGCTTGGGGAAACTGTGGCTGGTGAATCCCATCGGGCCAGGTTTGGGGTTCCATGGCTATACCGCTATTGGCCCCCATGACCATACCATCAAGCCCGGGAACCGGACAATTTATCTTGCCACCGGTGTAGATCTGCAGCCCCGGCTCCGTGGTGTGCAAGCGCATGGAAACCCCCGACAATGGGCTGGCCAGTGTGGCCACATGGCGCAATGCGGCACGCTGCCGGGAGAGGCAAAAATTATGATCAAGCAGCCTGCGCCCTGCCGTCCTGCCCTCATCGCCGGTCTCAACCAGGGCCACTGTACCCGACTGTTGTGTGGTATTGGCACCCGGACAACGGCCACCCAGTACAAGTCCTAAGCGATGGGGAAAAGCTCCGGCAAGCGGGTCGCCAGCATTAAATCACCTGTGACTGTTAGCTGGCCAGACATAAAGGCCTGCATCCCATCGGTTTCACCGGTCATGATCTCTGCCAGCGTATCTTCACTCAGGGTCAGGGTCACTGTGGGTGAATCGTGTTCACCCGTTTTGATGGAGCAACCCCCTTCATCGATACAAATATGGTAGGCCTCCCCATCTTCAATTTGATATTGAAAAATGGCGTTTAAGCCGCCAGCTGCAGAACTGTCAAAGCGCTTCAACATCAATTCAAATTGGCTATCAACACTCATTATCTTTTCTCCTAAAATCGACCGGAATGTCGAGTTATCTGTTTTCTATCGTTTGCCCGGAGGCCCTCCCAAAGAGGGTTTTAAAACTAATCCAAACCTGCCCCCGGCTCAACTCCGGTCCTTTGTTTTGTTAAAAAGCAAATGCGGAATCATCAAGCTCCATCAGGCTGTCCGCACCCGCCACCATGGTTTCTGCCAAGGCATGGGTACGAGGCAAAATGCGTTTGAAGTAGAAGTTGGCTGTTGCAATTTTTGAGTGGTAAAAAGCCGCATCATCGCCACCCTCTTCCAATGCCTGCAGGGAGACCTTGGCGCTAATTGCCCAGAAATAAGCAAGTACTGCATAGCCGGAGTACATCAGATAGTCTACCGATGCGGCACCGACCTCATCCCGGTTCTGCGTTGCCGCCATGCCGATCTTCATGGTCAGATCTCCCCACTGCTTATTGATCGCCTGCAGGGGTTTGATGTAAGTGGCCAGTGCTTCATTTTCAGCTTCTGCTTTGCAGAACTTATGTACAATTTTGGTGAAACGCTTAAGTGTTTCGCCCTGGGTCATGAGCACTTTCCGGCCCAGCAGATCCAACGCCTGGATGCCTGTGGTTCCTTCATACAGCATGGAGATACGGCAATCGCGTACGTTTTGCTCCATACCCCACTCGGCAATATAGCCATGGCCGCCGAAAACCTGCAGACCAAGATTGGCCGATTCAAAACCGATTTCGGTCAGGAAGGCTTTGGCAATCGGGGTAATAAACGAGAGTAGTTGGTCGGCAGCCTGACGCTCTTCTTCGGTGGTCGCACGGCTCGCCTTGTCCACCTGCATGGCGGCAAAATAGGCCAGCGCCCGTCCCCCTTCACTAAAGGCTTTTTGAGTCAGCAGCATGCGCCGTACATCGGGATGAACAATAATGGGATCTGCCGGTTTATCTTCAGCCTTGATACCGGTGAGCGACCGCATTTGCAAACGTTCACGGGCGTAGGTTAGAGAGTTCTGAAAACCAAACTCTGCGTGGGCCAAACCTTGTAGAGCGGTGCCAATACGCGCCGCATTCATAAAGGTAAACATGCAGTTCAGACCTTTATTGGCCGGGCCAATCAAATAACCCCTGGCCTGGTCAAAATTCATGACGCAGGTGGCATTGCCGTGGATGCCCATTTTATGCTCCAGGGAACCGCAACTCACACCGTTGCGTTCCCCGACATCACCCTCAGTATCCAAATTAAATTTGGGCACGATAAAAAGTGAAATGCCTTTGGTTCCCTCGGGGGCATTGGGTAGACGAGCCAGGACGATATGGACAATATTCTCAGCCATATCGTGCTCACCGGCCGAGATAAATATTTTAGTCCCGCTGATCGCGTAGCTGCCATCATCATTGGGCTCCGCTTTGGTTTTCAACAGGCCCAAGTCGGTTCCGCAGTGCGCTTCTGTCAGGCACATGGTTCCCGTCCACCGGCCTTCAACCATCGGTTTCAGATACTGTTTTCTCTGCTCTTCAGTACCATGAGCTTCAATCGTGTTAATTGCCCCATGACTGAGCCCAGGGTACATGCCCCAGGACCAGTTTGCCGTGCCCACCAATTCGTTGATGACCATGCCCAGTGACTGAGGCAATCCTTGACCGCCCAACTCTGGATCGTGGGACAGAGAGGGCCAGCCGCCCTCGACAAACTTGATATAGGCCTCTTTAAAGCCGGTTGGGGTTTTAACCTCACCGTTATCCCAACGGCACCCCTCCTGATCTCCCACACGATTCAATGGAACCAGTTCATTTTCAGCAAACTTGGCCCCCTCTTCTAAGATGGCGTCAACCAACTCCGGTGAGCACTCTTCACCACCTGATATTTCGGCATAGTGTTGCTCCATATTCAGCAACTCATTCATCACGAAACGGATATCTCTCAAGGGTGCTTTATATTCAGGCATGTCGATCTCCAGTTGTTTCTGATCAGCGCAACCGGATAAGGTTCTACGCTGAAATGGCGGCTCTTGTGGGATTTTATGTGCTGATGCCTAGCCACAATGAGCTGTTTCTCTATTGATAGATTCGCTGAAACCGGCACAATGAACAATATCATAAAACGCCTGAATCACTGACAAAAAGCGTCAATCGAGAATTAGTTGGGCAGACCCCCCCTTTCGTGGGATTTGAAAGCAATTCTCGGAATAAAAAAGCGTTACTCGACGGGATGGAACCGCTTGCGGGCCGCCTCGTCGAATGTGATCGGCTCGAAGTCAAACGTCTCCCGCAGGAGGCGCTGGCCTTCGGTGCCGGGAGCTAAATACGCTCGATTACGGTAGCAATACCCTGACCCATACCAATACACATGGTTGCAAGACCCAATTCCCCGTCGCGTTGCTCCATCACATTGACCAAGCTACCCAGAATTCGAGCCCCTGAGCACCCGAGTGGATGACCCAGTGCAATCGCCCCTCCATTCAAATTAACCTTGTCATCCATCACATCGAGCAGTTTCAGATCCTTCAACACCGCCAGCGCCTGTGCTGCAAAAGCCTCGTTCAGCTCTACATGATCAAGATCACCTACGGTCACTCCCGCACGCTTTAATGCTTTTTGCGATGCCGATACAGGGCCATAACCCATAATCGCCGGATCACAACCGGTGACCGCCATGGCGTTGATTTTGGCGCGTGGCTTCAGCCCCAGGTTTTGGGCTTTTTCAGCAGACATAATCACCATGGCGGAAGCCCCATCAGAGATGGCAGAAGAGGTGCCCGCAGTCACCGTGCCATTCTTGGGATCAAAGGCAGGACGCAGTTGGGCCAAACCTTCCAGATTCGTTTCAGGCCGAATCACCTCATCGGTTTCAATCAGCCGCTTGAAACCATCAGCGTTGTACCCTTCCATGGCGATCATTTCATTAGCAAATCGCCCCTCTACTGTGGCCTCGTGGGCACGCTGATGGGAACGCACCGCAAAGGCCTCCTGCTGCTCCCTGCCAATGGCATGCAGTTTAGCCAGCATTTCGGCCGTGAGCCCCATCATCATCGATGCCTTTGCAGCATGTTTACTCAACGCGGGGGTGATATCTAAACCGTGCATCATATCCACGTGTCCCATATGCTCCACGCCACCGACCATAAACAGGTCACCGTTGCCGGTTTGGATGGCTTGGGCGGCACTATGAACTGCAGACATCGATGAGCCACACAGGCGATTCACCGTTTGGGCCCCAACGCTGTACGGCAAGCGGCTCAACAAGCCCACTGCACGAGCCACATTGAAACCCTGCTCTTTGGTTTGGTTCACACAACCCCAAATCAAGTCTTCCACTTCTGCCGCTTTGATTTCTGGATTGCGATCCAATAGCGCATCCACTAATTGGGCCGACATTTCATCTGCCCGCAGATGACGAAATGCACCGCCCTTTGAACGTCCCATAGGGGAGCGCACAGTATCAATAATTACTGCATCATTTGCTTTTAAGCTCATTTTTTTCCCCTTTGGATTATGCGTAGAAACGCTTGTTTTCAACAGCCATGGTTTGCATGCCAACAGTTGGACAGTACAGGGGCCCCAGTGCTTCGTAAGCTTTCGTCTGCTCACAGAAACAAGAAACGCCGATACTGTCGATATAACTCAGGGCGCCTCCCCGGAATGGAGGGAAACCGATACCATAGATCAACCCCATATCAGCCTCTGCAGCAGAAGCAACAATACCCTCTTCCAGGCAGCGCACACTCTCTAAGCAGAGTGGCATCATCATGCGCTCAACAATCTGTTCATCAGTTAATTCGAGAGTCTGCCTGACCAGGGGGGCGATCAAGCCGGCAGTTTCTGAGGCTGCTACTTTACGTGGACGCCCCTTGCGATCAGGCTCGTAGTGATAAAAACCCTTGCCGTTTTTCTGGCCCAGGCGCCCGGCTGCCACCATTAGGTCAATCGCTCCCTGGACATCACTGGCCATACGATCGGGATAACCTTCGGCCATTACCTTCTGGGCGTGAACCGCAGTATCCATGCCTACAACATCAAGCAGGTAAGCCGGCCCCATTGGCCAGCCAAATTTTTCCATCACCTTGTCGATGCGCTGAAAATCAATACCATCTTCGAGCAACTTGCCAAATCCGGCAAAATAGGGAAACAACACCCGATTAACCAAGAATCCCGGGCAGTCATTAACCACAATGGGGGTTTTACCCATAGCTTGTGCATAACCCACTGTGGTGGCTATCGCATGCTCACTGGACTGTGCGCCGCGAATCACTTCCACCAGGGGCATGCGGTGTACGGGGTTAAAGAAATGCATCCCGCAGAAATTTTCTGGATGCTTCAAACCCTCTGCCAATGTTGATATCGAGATGGTAGAGGTGTTGGATGCCAATACGGTCCCTTCGCTCACAGCCTCTTCCACTTCAGCCAGAACGCTGGCTTTAACCGCTGGATTCTCCACCACTGCCTCTACGACCAGATCGACATCAGCAAAGTCGCCGTAACTCTGGGTTGCACGAATACTACTCAGGACCGATGCCATCTTACTGTTGGTCATTCGGCCTTTATCTACTCGCTTGGTCAACAGCTTGGAGGCCTCATCCAGGCCCAGCCGCAGGGCCTGCTCGGTGATGTCTTTCATCAAAATAGGGGTGCCACGACTGGCTGATTGGTACGCTATGCCGCCCCCCATTATGCCCGCACCCAATACGGCCGCCCGGTCAACCTTAGACGCTTTTGATGCCAGGGATGCTGCGGCTTTCTTGATCTGTTGATCACTTAGAAACAGCCCCACCAGGTGACGGCATACGTCAGTCTTGGCTACTTTAACAAAACCCTTGGCTTCAACCGCGATGGCTTGATCACGCCCCAGGGCCGCATGTTTCTGAATCGTTTTGATCGCTGCCACAGGGGCAGGATAGTGAGGACCCGCTTTACCGGCGACAAAACCTTTGGCTGTTTCGAAGGCCATCAGGCTGTCCAACTGACCTAATTTCAAGGGCTGCTGCTTCTCTTCGCGCCTGGCAAGATAGTTCAGTTTGCTGGCCCCGCCATTGGGGTGTGGGGTATTGCACTGGGCCAATAGATCGAGCGCAGCATCACGCACTTTCTCAAGCGGAACAACCACATCGACCGCCCCTTCAAACAAGGCATCCTTGGCTTTTTTCTCACCTCCTGCACAGATCCATTCAAATGCGTTGTCCACACCAATCATCCGCGGCAAGCGAACAGTTCCCCCCCAACCCGGGAAGATGCCGAGTTTTACTTCGGGTAAACCCACTTTGGCACCCTCAGCCATCACTCGATAGTCCGCACTCAAGGCAAGTTCAAAACCGCCGCCAAGGGCCAAACCATTGATCGCGACTACGGTGGGACACGGCAGGTCTTCAATCGCTGAAAATGTTCCATTGATCGCCATATTCATCGCCATGATCTCTTCATCGGGTTTTTCAAACACCCCATGGAACATGGTGATATCTGCACCGACGATGAAAACATCTTTGGCGCTGCTGATCAGCAGCCCTTTAAGGTCATCACGCTGTTGCAGCAGCTTTACCGTTTCATCCAGCTCGGTCAGGGCCGTTTGATTGAACTTATTGACCGATTCGCCTTCAAGGTCAAACTGCAGTTCAAAGATGCTGTCGCCAAGATGGTTCAGCTTGAGGGCTTTTCCTTGATAGATCATTCATTCACCTAATGGTTGTTGTCCAGCGCCGGATCAAATATAAAACGAAGCTGTATTTATCCTTTCGTGGAAAACAGAAAGGGGCTTTTAGTAAACGCTGACAGTCTAATTACCGAAAAAAAAACATTCAATGTCATTTAACGCCCGTTTTAATGACAAAATCAATCACTATAATCAAACCAAGAAAAATGTATTGATATTTGGAGCAAGCACGAGGGATGTGGTTCAAAGAGTGGGATCAATAGCAATAACAAAAGCAGTCAATTACGGTCTCTTTCGGCTCCCGTCACAGGGCACTACGACGATAATCACCGGGCGTCATGCCCGTCCACTTTTTGAATGAGCGAAAAAAAGCGCTTGTCTCCTCAAACCCCATCAGTTCGGCTACATCGTTATTGCTCAGTTCGGGACAACTCAGGTAGTTGGTTGCCGCTTCACGGCGGCATTCATCTTTAATCGTTTGAAATGAGGTCTCTTGTTTCTGCAAACGCCGCCGCAGCGTGGTCACTGACATATGAAGAATCTCAGCAACACTTTCAGCACTGGGCAGTTCGCGACTGAAATCACGGCCGATGATTGCCTGCACTTGAGATTTCAAACTATTGTCATCATCCACCATTACCAACAATTGATATGGGGCTGTCTTTAGAAAACCCTGCAGACTCTCCTCGGTCTGTACAACAGGAAACTCCAGCAGCGAAGCGGCAAACCCAATCGCATTCTCTGGCTGGCCGAAACGTATTTTGGATTGAAACAACACCTCATACTCCATGACATTGGAGGGTTTTGCAAAACTGAAGCTGACCGATTCCAGCGGGAGTCTCCTGCCCGCTAACCAGCAGATGTAGTGATGCCACACCGACAGAGCGGTCCGCATGGCGATTTCGCTACTGGTGTGAATAATATCTATAAACGCTTTCCGGCTTAGGGAATCCACAGGTCCCATTGCTACCCGTGCATGCCGCCCCCGTACTTTCAATGTAGGCTTTATGCGGGCACCACTACTTATTTCATAAAACTCCGAGCAGCGTTGGATGGCTTGCCCCACATTCTTGCAGTGAATCACACACAGACACATCATTCGGAATGTGCCATTTGGCACTTGCCCCCCGCTGGGCATGCCGTAGGATTCATCCCGCATCACCCACATCACCTTCTGATACAGCTTTCCGTATTTGGAGGCGGGGAATTCGGGTTGTTCAAAGTCAAGGGGCGTTATCTCCGCAGCATCCAGCAACACCTGCAAATCTGGCTCAGAGGCATCCAGAGATTTCAGAAGCGAACGCACATAAGATGTAGGAACCGTGATCGCTTTGTTCATCCAGTATCTCTTTACAGCAAAAAAACCGCTGCTTGTAATCTAAATTTCAGCCGCTAATCGGGTCCCTTGGTCAATCGCCCTTTTTGCATCCAGCTCTGTAGCCACATCTGCCCCGCCGATGAGGTGGAGAGGCAGTCCGCTTATTTGATCCGCCAAATCCCGTTTTGACTCCTGCCCTGCACAGATCACCACATGATCAACTTCAAGGAGTCGAGGCTCACCACCGACTAACAGATGCAGGCCTTGATCATCTATTTTTTGATATTCGCAGCCAGGTATCATTTTGACCCCACGATTGAGCAAGCCAGCGCGATGAATCCAACCCGTGGTTTTACCCAGCCCGGCACCCACCTTGGAAGCTTTTCGCTGCAGCAGGAAGACCTCCCGAGCGGCTTTAGGAACCTGAGGCTCTATTCCTTCAACCCCACCACGTGCCTGCATGGACATATCCACGCCCCACTCTGCCATAAAAGCTTCCACATTCTGGCTCGTGGATTCACCCTGATGGACCAAAAATTCGCTTATATCAAAACCTATGCCGCCGGCACCGATGACGGCTACTTTGGCTCCCACTTCAGCGCCATTCATGACATCGAGATAACTCAACACCATGGGGTGATCAATACCCTCAATGCCTGGAGCTCTCGGGACAATACCGGTAGCTAGAATAACTTCGTCAAAGCCAGCACCCATAAGGTCTTGTGCTTTTACACGGGTATTCAATTTGAGGGTTACCCCGGTTAACCCCAACTGATGTGAAAAATAGCGCAGCGTTTCATAAAACTCCTCTTTACCCGGAATGCGCTTGGCAATATTAAACTGCCCCCCGATTTCATCAGCAGCATCAAACAGAGTGACCTGATGTCCCCGTTTCGCCGCCGTGGTGGCAAACGCCAGCCCTGCAGGGCCAGCACCCACCACGGCCAGTTTTTTCACCTGATCGGTTTTTGTAATCACCAACTCCTGCTCATTGCAGGCCCGGGGATTAACCAGACAGCTGGTTACTTTGCCGGCAAAGACATGATCCAAACAGGCCTGGTTACAGCCGATACAGGTATTGATCTCTTGGGCATGATTTGCTTCCGCTTTATTTACAAACTCGGGGTCAGCCAGGAATGGCCGTGCCATTGAGACCATATCAGCATCACCACGCTGCAACACTGACTCGGCCACATCGGGTGTATTAATGCGATTGGAGGTAATGGTCGGGATATTCAGTTCAGCCCGAATTCTAGCTGTAACCCAGGTGAACGCCGCGCGAGGCACTTTGGTTGCGATAGTGGGGATGCGGGCCTCATGCCAACCAATGCCAGTGTTGATAATGGTGGTCCCCGCCTGCTCTACCGCTTTGCCCAGCTCGATCACTTCCTCAGTAGTGCTGCCGCCTTCAACCAGATCAAGCATGGAGAGGCGAAAGATGATAATAAAGTCTGAGCCAACAGCTTCCCGAACACGACGCACGATCTCCACGGGGAAGCGAATCCGCTGCTGGTACGGTCCACCCCATTCATCATCACGGTGATTAGTGCGCACAGCAATAAACTCATTAAGCAAATACCCTTCTGAGCTCATGATTTCTACACCATCATAACCCGCTTGTTTGGCCAGATTGG